>CEUU01090431.1_pt1 | contig 58855 bp, 53 predicted proteins | sample 531321 | NCBI WGS metagenome assembly CEUU01 (sample SAMEA2622658, study PRJEB7988) | marine metagenome | isolation source: saline water (ENVO:00002010), including
GATTTCCTGAGCTTTGGCTCGAGGATGGTAGTCCCGGACCATTTTCCCTTCTTGAAGGTGCCCCAATAGAGAATGCCTGCAGCGGGAGCGACGGGCTTGAGTTGTCTCATGTCGAACTCAAGCTCCTTCTTGATTCGGAGGAGCTTGGTCTTTTCCTCATTCAGCTTATCCATCTCGAGCCTTTTCTTCTTCAGCTCAAGGGGCATGATCTTACGGAGCGTCGACATGGAGAGTTTCTTGCGGTTGAAGGAATCTTCCACCGCGACTACCTCACGGGGAACGAGAATCTGGTGAAAACGTTCGTTCCTGTTGATCGCTCCCTCGAGCATGAATTTCGCCCGGTTTACCTGATTTTGTGTTCTCTGAAGGATAATTTCCTCGGTTTCCTCGGTGAGGTCGTCCGCCTCGTACATTTTCTTTAGCTGATTGAGTTCCTCGGTGGCGTAGGCCAAGCTGTCCCGATATGACTTCAGGGTCATGTCGGCAGCCTTCTTGTCGAAGGGCAGTTCGATCTCCTTGAAGCGTTCGAAATCCTGTTTGACGTATCCTTCCACCCGTTCCAGTTCCTCCTTCTCCATTGGAGCGAGAGCCTCGTCGAGTTTGAGCTCGGACGAGAGGACCTGCCTGTCCAGTTCCACCATCGAGAGATCGAAGTTCACTAGGTCCATTCGACGGGATATCTTTTCCTGTTCCAGGCCCAGCAGGAGGTCGCCCTTCTTAACTTTTCTGCCTTGAATCGGGGGCGTGGTAACTTTGATTTCGGGCCAGTTCTTGGTATCGATGGAGATGGGCACGGCATCAGGGTCCTCGAAGAAACCCTTCAGAGAAAGCTCGATGCGTATATGCTTCTTTTCAGGAGTCGTGGTCTTGGGTCTCTCCTTTTCATCCTTCTTGGGTTCCTCCTTCTTGGAGGTTGCGTTGCCTTCCTTGTCGTCGCAGAGGAAGAGCTCAGGAGAATTCGCGTGGGTCCTAGGCCCGACCGTCGACGAGATCAGAAGGGCGGTAAGTAAGAGAATGTCCTTTTTCATGGGATATCCAAGTCCATCTTCCTTTGAGATTTGGGCAAGGATAAAAGCGCGTCTGGAAGGGTTACGCTGGAGGCGGGGACGGTTTAGAGAGGCTCGAGTCGGTCGGGAGTTGGAAGGCCCGCAGACCGAAGGTCCCGAGCGAGGCGAGAAGGTGATCGAAGAGATCCCCCTGTATGCTCTCGTAGTGGACCCACCTGACGTCCTTGACGAAGACGTAGATTTCGATGGGCACCCCTCTCTCGGTCGGCGCGAGTTGCCTGACTAGAAAGGTCATTTCCTCCTGATGAATCTGGGAGTTGGATCTTAGGTAGGCGTGACAATAGGCTCGGAAGGTGCCGACGTTGGTCAGGTTGCGCTGGTTGAGGGATAACGCGTCCCCCTTTCCCTCTTCTCCGATCTCCTCGATCTTTCCCTCGAGGTAGTCTCGAATGAGATCGATCTTCATCAACTTGTTCAAGGTAGCCTTGTCGAGGAAGCGAATGGTTGAAATATCTATGAAAATGCTCCTCTTGATTCTTCGTCCGCCCGATTCGCTCATGCCTCGCCAGTTCTTGAAGGCGTCGGAGACCAAGGCATGGGATGGAATGGAGGTAATAGTCTTGTCCCAGTTCTGGACCTTCACGGTGGTCAGGGAAACTTCGATGACGTCTCCGTCAGCCCCGTACTTGGGCATTTCGATCCAGTCGCCGAGGCGTACCATCTTATTGAGGGAAAGCTGTATGCCCGCAACCAGCCCGAGGATTGAATCCTTGAATACGAGAAGAAGGATTGCGGTCAAGGCTCCCAGTCCGGAGAAGAAATAGAGGGGGGACTTGTCCAGTAGAATGGAAAGGATGAAAATGAGGCCGGAGGCATTGATGACGATCTTGGCCGCTTGGCAAATGCCCTTGAGGGCCAGCTTTTCCGAGAGCTCGCTGTGCTGGTAGAGCTTGAGGCCTGTGTTGATCACGGCATCGATGACCCAGAGTCCGATAAGGACGAGGTAGAGGTTGACCATTTTCTCGATCAGGGATCCAAGGGTGGGGGAGTCGGTGAATGCTACCGAGCTAAGGGCGCTTATGACGAAGGCCGGAGCGAGGTGGGCAAGCCTGTGGTAAAACCTTTCCTCGAGGAGGTACTTGCCGATTTTGGTCTTGGTTTTTTCCGTTAGGGAACGGGTGAAGCGGAGTACGAAGCGCTTGACCAGAAAGTTCGAGATCCATGCCGCGAGCAGGATCACCAAGAACACTAGGACGGAATAGATCATGTAAAGGCTCTCCACGCTCAAGTGGAGGTACTCGGGCACCTGCTCGATGAAGCGCTCTCTGAATTCTTGAAAGGGGTTCATGCCTCTAAACGAAAAAAGACCCCCGTGGGGGTCACGATCAGAAATGGGATAAGGTGTTAGGAAAAGTTATTTGAGCTGGTCGACTTCAAGCGGGAAGCTGATCTTGTTGCCATTGCGGGCAATCATTCGCAGGACCGCTTGCATTCCCTTGTTGAGAAGGTATTCGGGCTCAAGGCCGAGGGACTTGGCGCACTCTTCGAGGCTGGCTGCCGTGACGTCCGAGCAGAGCTCCAGCCTATTTTCTTCGGGCAACTGGGATGGAGGGGCTTCCTCGGTTGCGACGCTAGCGACGGAGAGTTCCTCCTCTTGATCGGTTTCGATTCTATTGGATGGGGACTTCATAAGCACTGGGGTGGGGGATGACTCCACGGAAGCGTGAAGCTGTGGATCGGTATCGGAGAGGGGTGAGGATTCGCCCTCTGAAAGAGGCGATGAGGCTTCAATAGCCAAGTCCGGCAACTCATCTTCCGAGGAGGGTTCCTCAAAGTCGGTTTCGGAGTACTGGCCGCCATTCAGTTTCCTTCCGAGTTCCTCGAGGTATTCCTCCTGCTCAAGGGCCTCCAGGCGTTCCTGGGCAAGTCCCAGTTTCTCGTCCACGGTCGAAATGGTTTCCTCGAGCGAGTCGACTTCGTCTTCCACCAGTTCGGAGGAGACGCTAAGACCTTCCTGGAGGGAAGAGATTCTTTTCTCCAGGGCTTCCTTCTGGGCATGAACCTCATCGATCAAGGCGCTCGTTTCATCCCGCTTGCGGGCAACCTTGAGCTTTCCCTCTAGTTCTTCCCTTTGCTTGGACAACTCGCCAATCGCCCATTTAAGTGAAGAAGCCTTGCCATCTGATTTGCTATCCATCTCTTTACGAGGAGTTTTCTAAGAGTAGAAACCGTTCATGCGCAATCATTTTTGACGGATAAAGGTAGTTTTTAGGCACCATGGGTCGCTTCAATTGCCTTGATTCTATCCAGGATTCTTTGGCTGGCCTGTGGCGAACCATAGCGTTCGCAGAGGAATTTCCTGGCCGAAGCGGTCATGGACTGTCTTTCTTCGGGGCGGAGCGCGAGAAAGCCCAAAAGGGCTTCCTTGATCTGATCGGGTGGGGAAAAGGCGCACTTTTGGCCAGCTGCGAAAAATTTCGGGTCACTCGAGAAAGGCTGTAGAATCTCTTCGTGGGCCATTCGTACGAAGCAACCCTCGCCAAGTAGGGACTCGTGGCCACCCCAGAAATTAGTGCAGACAGGCAGTCCCGACATGATGGCCTCGGCAACGGGAAGCCCAAGGCCCTCGCCCAAGCTGGCGCTTACGAAGCAATCGTGGCGTCGATATTCCGACAATAGTTTTTCACGCGACCATTTTTCTTTGATTAAAATAATATCATCTCGAGGGCTTTCCCATTCGCATGAAGGGGATGTCTTGATCGTAAGTAATGCCTCGCCTCCTTGGGGAAAGGCCTTCATGAATCCATGGATTAGTAGATGATGTCCCTTTCTGAAATGCGGTTCGCCAACAAAATAAAACTTTGGTTTAAGTGAGAGGTTCCAGTTCTTCTTTTTAGGAATATTTTCAGAATCCAAGGCAGGAGGAAGTTTGAAAACAGGTACATTTAACCCTCCTCTTTTAAGCACTTCCAAAACATGATCGGTTGTTGTCCAAATTTCATCAAACTTATTCAATGATTTAATCCAATTTTTTGGATATTCACTCCACTCATGAGCGGGTAGCGCGATATTGTAGCTTCTATCTAACGTAACAAATGAATCTCCGAGAGTATTGTGGAAAACAACACCTCCCAATACCCTTTCAGAAAGAATATTTCTTTCTTTGATATTTCTGGGTGTTGGGAGATGCTCCACCTGTCCAAACTCTTGCAATGTTGTTTGGAAAAGTTTGCCGACAATTTCGTAACTTCCTCGATGAAAATCTGTCAGAATTAGCAAATCCAATGAACTTTAGTTTTTATTTGAGACTTAGGCTTGGTAAAGAACCATATGCTTATGGCAGGCGAGTTAGTTCCTTTGCCCAAAAAGATATCCTGTTTGAAGATGGTCGCAATTCGTCCAATTTTGCGGCCATTTCCTGTTCAAAGGATTTGGACGATAATACAAAAAGATCGATATGGGAATCTTCAAGGCAATCGATTTGTTTCAATTGCAAGCCTTGGAATTCGGTTCTTGCATCCGTTTGCGATACAACAATTCCACTGATTTTTGGCATTTTGAGACGGTTCCAAATTTCCAAAAAAAACAAAGTCTGGGTGCCTGCTCCAAAAATCATTATCTTGGGCTTCGGCAAATCCATTAAGAAACTAAGTTCATTATCTAGTTCCTCAAGTCGCCTGATCACGACACCTAAAATACCGGAATCCATATTTTTTTGTTCTGGAGCGATATTATCATTATGTCGATTGATCAGCATAGAAGATTTCTTTGGCAAGGAGTAAGACTCTTCCTCAAAGAGCGATTTTAGAGGATCTCCAAAAATGCCAAAAGCACCACTCTCCTTAAACCTGTGTCGTAAAGACTTTTTATAGTTCATTACTTCCTCGACCAAGTATTTCAAAACTGCTCGTTGTTTCTTTCGGTTCAAGAGGTTGGAATTCCCGTAAGAGTTAGAACTTAATCTGAAGCCAGTAATTGGATGAGGAACAAAGATTAGTCCGTCCCGCATTGCAATAGTCGTGAGACAAAGCCAATCAGCATGCCATCTTGCCTGATCTTTGAATCCTCCAACGGAGAGCACCGCATTTCTTTTAGTTATGCAGGCACTGGTTGGAATATTAAAGTCCGACTGCCAACAATCCAAGAGCTTATCGGGACAAAAGAAAGTTGTCTCCTTCGCAAGAGCCAAGGTTTCGCGCGTGCCTGCAGCGAGGTTGTTTTTAAAGAAGATTGTTTCTCCGCAAGCAATCGAGGCACGGGGGTATTGCTGGAAAGCAGTATGGGCATTTGAAATTGCATTTTGAATAAAAACATCGTCCGCTGCCCGGTAAATAATCAAGTCGCTTTGGGCTTCTCTAGTTCCTAAATTCATACAATAGTTTACACCGCGATTTTTCTGATTTCTAATGAGCCGAATGATAGGAATATCTTTACTTAACGAACTGATGATCTCCACACTGTTATCAGTAGAAGCATCGTCGATTACTAGAATCTCATCCGGGAGTACCGATTGAGATAATATAGACTCGATGGTTTCAGTAATTGAAACACCATGATTGAAGTTGGGGATTATAACGCCGATAGTGGGCATTTTCGTAAGGATTTCTTTAAAATGGACTGTTCCTTTATCCAAAATGTGCTCTTGAGAACGATTTCCTTTGACGGGAAATGGCTTTCACCGCGTCCCATGTATTAAGAAGGCGTCTACACGGCTGTTAATCGACCGCCCCGCTGCCCATAGCCAAGATTCATTCACCTCGCGAGAGGCAAGTTATGCGTTGCTGCTCCATCCGGTTTATTTTTCGAACTCATTTTCGAAGCGTTGTTTGATGGATTTGTTGATTTCCTCGATTGCGGGATCTGCTGGAAAGCGTTCCGCATGCCTTTGAAGTGCTCGAGACGCATCCATATAATTTTCTGTCAGAAATAAGCATCTGGCCCTCACTATCTCTAGCCCAAGAAAGCCAGATTCGGTTTCTGGATTCAGAGTCAAGAACCTGTCGATGTTTTCCAAAAGTAAGGAGGCATTGATTTGTTCAACTAGAGTTTGGTGTTCATCCGAGATGAATTTCCTCTCTACCTTGATTGATTCCGCCTTGGCCTGCGCGTATTCTCGAAACTCATACAAGACCTTTGAGCAGTAATGATGAAAGGTAGATAAGTCGCTTTCCGATAAAAGGCCTCGAAGGAGTTCAATGTTCAGATACTTTCTCGCTTGGTGGTACTGTCCATTCTCGAGAAGGGAGTGAATTTCAGAAAGAGTTTTTGGTTTTTTGAGTTTTTGATCCAAAGCCCGTGTATGCTTGGGATTAGCCTTAGTTATTTTTTCTTTGGGCATGACTTTGCTTTTCTTTAGGTTTGAGGAAAAGTGCAACCAAGTGTCGGTAAGCCTAACCAATAATTCTTTTGACTCTGTCTCGTATATTAATTTCTGAAAGCCCTGTGCAAAAGGCAGTTTTTGACTGCCGAATGGTATACAGTATGGTCCCGTCGCGCTTTTCGTTATTTTTGTTATGATATAAGGCGTTTTGGAAAAGTTTGCCATGGCTGCAAATCCACTGGAGCTCCCCATAAAGAAATCCGATTCTTCTACCCATGCCAGTTCATGTGCAAGGTCTTGATTGTTGAGTCGCGGAACAAAGCAATTTTCCAGAGAAAGAAGTTCACTTGGTTTCTCTTCTAGTTTTCCAAGCAAGACGAAGCAAAGATTAGGGTATACGGTAACGCAATATCTCAAAAACTGCATCCATTCCCCTATGTCCGAGTCTCTTTCAAGCCATGCATCGTCTGTGTTTTTGTCCTGTGCCCTAAGCCTAAAGTTAAGTGCAACGAAAATCCTGTCTCCCAGCTTTTTCTTTTTTGTTTTAACTTGTTTCAGTATTGGTGAGGGTGATAGGAGAAAAGGTATCTCATGATGCTTTTTATGGTATTCGTTGATGTCATTGTGGAGAGTTATTTCCGAATGATGGTAACGACTGAGAGATAATGGAGAGGTCCTTTTTTCATATGCTTGAAGGTAACTTAGGAAATAAGCCTGAACCAGAGCGTCCTGTTCTTTAGCGAACCGTGACCGAATAGCTTGCATAAAGGAATCTCGATTCCTGAAAAACTTGCAACTTTTTGCCAATGGATGAAAATCAAATACTTTTCTCAAATCCTTTAGGAAACCTTGGTAATTGTTTTTATTGATATAGGTGTTTTGAAACAGACATGCGGGGTCGTCTACATCAGCACAAACAAAAATATCAACCCCCTCACATTTGCAATATTTGGCCTTGATCGAAGTCTTTACACACCAAGTTATCAAATCTCCGAGTGCGTAGGGCATAATCGAAAAATCGTAAATCGCTGGAAAACTTGAATTAATAGAGGTATTGGTTTTTACAAAGGGAATTTTATTCAGTTGGTGGAGTTCTCGAAACTTTTCCGTTTGAGGTCGATTTGTTGGAGAAGGGGTTCCGTGTTCTTATGCTTGCTCAATTCGTGAAGAAGTAAATCCCATGCCGGTTGGATCAGGTCGCTATTAAAATCCGCACCTGCTTTCATTCTCGAAGTGGTAAAGGTGAAAAGTTTCTCTATGTCTTCCACCAATGGCAGAAGATTTACCAAATCACTGGTGCAATAACTTTTGAGAAATCGTTTTACCACATATTTTGGTGTTAACTCTCGGTTAATATGCAAATGGTCATAGGTAGAAAGGGTTTCGAATAGCCTAAGTTCATCGATCACTATCTCAAAAGAAGGAAAGTATATTATGCTCTCGGATGTGTGACTCTTGAGGAATTCCTGAATGGCTATCATGTTTTTTGCCTTGCAGATAAAACTTTGAGTCACATTGTCGACTCCCGTCCATTTTTTCGGCCATGCGTATCTCTGTGGGCTAATTGTAAGAATCCAGTTGAAAGGCTTTCCCTTCCTTAGTTTTTTTAAACTTGCAAGGATGGACTCCAATGACTCAAGGATTTCGTCGACCGACAATTGGTCGAACCCTTTACTCTCGTCCATTTCCATTCCAAAAAAAGCGTTAACGATTCGGCCATTTTTCTTTCTGTAATAAATAGTCGTTCCGAGAGTTGTAACAAAAGTATCTGCTGAGCCAATCTCCTCGCGACACTCTTGATCAAGCCTTCTCATTTCATGCAAAACTAACTCCTTGGAGTTCTTCCCATAATGACGAAGTCTGAAATACTCATAGGCCATGTGATCATTTTTTGAGAATTCGTAGATTCTCTCATCCGAATAATCCTCCTCCTCAAGCAACCTCAGAAATAAGTTTTCCATAGCCTTGACCTGATAATAGGCACAGATTTGTCTTTCGAAATAAAAGTGAAAGCCGAAGGGAAGCATGAAGGACTGTAGATTTTGAGCGAAGCAACTTCCGAAAGAACAAAACTTGTGGTTAAGATTCTCGATGATCGGCTTTTTATCAACCTCGATAAGTAATGGCTCCAGCCATTGGGCATCTTTTAAAAAATCATTTGATATGGAGTAAGGTATGTTCTTCATTTTGATGTTATTTTACTATTGCATTTATCGTCTCCCATACGTCGGGCGACCACATTCGAAGCAAACTATAACTGGAAGTTGTGTCTAGAGTGGTGTTTCGGGGAATCTCGCTTTGGGGAATGCCGGCATTTTTTGCGGTGCTTTTCTTGACCAAAGCTGGATTCACTCCCAGTTTTTCAGCTATCTCAGTCGAAATTTCGTAATAAGAAACATCTTTGTTTCCACCTGCATGGAAAGTCCCAAAATATCTATTTTGAGCTACTGAAACCATGAACCTCGCCGCGAATTCCAAAGGGATAGGAGAGATGCGAAGGTCTGCAAATGTGTGAATGGTTCGGCAGTCGTTCAATTTTTTTACCCAATCGCCAAACAACTCCACTTCATTTCCCAATACCTTAGACAGTCGAACAATAGATGTTCGAGGGAGTTTCTTCAAACAGTCTTCGACTTGTAGCTTTTGTTTGCCGTAAACCGTCAAAGGATTTGTTTTGCCTTTAATCTTGTTGTTTGGAGTCGTACCGTCGAATACCATGCTTGTTGAGGGGAACACGGTATGTATGTTCCTTTCGGAAAATCTTCGAATCAAGAATAGAGTGTTTGTAACATTGACGAAGTTTGAACTTATTGGATTCAATCGGCAAAACTTAAGGCTGGAAACGCATGCGCAAAAAAAAACAGTATCGATGTTTTCAGGTATTTCCCATTCGCTCAAGTCTTGGCTCAAATCCAAGTGAACTCTACCTTTTTGAAAGCAAATGGCTGAATCTCTTGAAGTGCCAATAAACTCTTTGCCCAGACCTTCTAAGATAAGCTCAATCTGACTCCCGATTTTGCTGTCAGCACCTACCAGTAGTGCTTTTTTCATATTACGGGTTGAAGCTTTTCGGAGGAAGGATGCATTGAAAGTCTTGGTCCTCGAACCTCTTTGATATTTCAAGAGCTACGGGGTAAGGGAAGGTCAGAAAGACAAAAGCATCCTTACCGAGTTCAGAAGGGCTCAAAATGGGAAGGCCAAAATGTTTCTTGCCTTGCCGGCTCTCGTCCTCGTCGACGAAAAACTTTAGTCGTTGGCCAATCTGATTACGCAACCAGGTGCCGGCAATAGAAGTTCCCAAGCAACCAAGCATCATGTCCCCCGACAGTTTGTTGATTTTTTTTATAATTTCATTGAGCCACCTCAAGTGAGATGAGAGCATACCGCAGGGGCGTGCCGGTCCAAGATTGTTCTTAAATGATTTTTTGTTGATGTCGTTCCGTGCGACAAGGACTATTTCCTTAGTTATGCAACTCGTTGAAAGGGATAGAATTTCAAAGCCACTTGCCGTTACCAAGTTTGACAAGGTACGCGGCACAAAATGCGTACAATGATCGGCAACGGTTATGATGAAGGGGTTGTCATTGCAGTTGGGCACGTTGATCAACACTATTCCCATATGCTTAACGATATCTTTTAACTGAACCAAATATTCAAAGGGGTCGGGAATATGCTCAAGGGAGTGTATGGAAACTACTACGTCAAAGTTGTGCGGGATGCGGTTTATACTAGTTGTGTAAAAGTCTTTGACCCCATCTATGCAAAGGATTGTTTCCCTTGCCTTTTCGTTTACATCAGCTGCATAAAGTTTCCACTCCGGTAGGTTTTTATTCCAGACTCGAAGGAAGTTTCCTCCGCCAGGACCAATTTCAAGTAATTTGCCTTGCTTGGAAATTATCTTCTTCTTGAGTAAATCGTCTACGATTACATCAGACCTTAGGGTACTCCCTCCGCTCTTTATTATGGGGTGGTCGCTGTAGTCACCTTGGTGATAAATTTCGTAATTCTCGTAGATTTTAGTTATGTCTTGAAACCATCTTTGACTCGTTATCGTTTGGGAAAAACCACATTGGTTACAAACAGCTAAGGTGCCTAATTTCGGCCAAGCTTTGCAATCGGAGGTTACGCCCGATATTTTTTCGCAGTTCGGAATTATAAGCAAATCACTCGACTTGCAAACATGGCAGATTGGTTTTTTTTTGTCCAAAATCTTTTGGTTGCAGGAATGAATTTATCTAACCTTAATCCACTCTTGGCCCTCTTTCCCAAAAAGTAAATCCACTAGGCGGTAAGCTATATTCTCTTCGACTGAACCGATGTTAAAGTAATGATTTTGCCTAAGTTCGTTTATTGAATCTTGAAACCTATTCGGATTACTCAGACAGGAGGATGTTTCGGAGATAAGATTCTGCAAGTCGCTGACAATCGGTCCGAGTTTGTCTCTTTTCGAATGATAGTTCTGGCCCATTATTGTGTGCATGGTGGGGCGTTTGATGTTTTGAAAGGTAATTGACGGTCTGCTGGTGGAGAGGCTGAATGTGAAAGCGGAAGAAGAACAGTCTGAAATGGATAAAGCAGATCTTTCAAAACTTTCTCTGTAAGATGGTTCAGCATCAAAGCTATACCGTTGTTCGTTTCTGAATTCTGAATTTATTTTATCGATTACATTTCTGTGAGCCTTTAAATGTAATGCATTTGGGTGAGGTCTTAAAATGACTCTCTTTTTGGGGAATTCGTTAAGCAGTCGTTCTACGATTTCAAATCCCCGAGTTGGAAGAGACTGGTACTCCTGTCTGTAGAAAGTAGAGTTTTCATCCCATGATGTTGGGATGAAGAGGATGGAGTCCTGCTGAGATGCTCTTGACTTATTGAACTTGATAGCACGATCCAAACTAATCGAACCTACGGGCGCCAACCATTTCTCCTTCCCGTCATTTAGCACTTCTATGCAGGATCGGTATACCCCTAAGTAGGCCTTGGTAGGCAAGAAGAAATAATCGAAGAAGGGAATGATTTGTTTGTTATAGTAGGAACTGACGTACTCGTCGCTATGCTTCATATCTATAAACGCCTCGACCGTATTTGTAGCATGCAGAAAATGAATCGCTTTGGGAGTGTCTCTGCTTCGACAAAAGTCATGCCTTATTAACGAATCGTCCGCTATGAAGAGTCTTGAATACTTGAGCATATAGTATTCAAAAAATGGATGCATTCCAGATAGGATTTTGCATGCGGGATGAAAATTACTTTGAGCATTCTCGTTCTCAAGCAAGAGGATTACGTTGATCCCAAGTTCGGCCAAAATACTGGGGATTTCTCCGTACATACTTTTGAAATTCGATGGGATCTTAAAGGTGATCGACGGTTTGCCATCCAACAATTCTTCGCAGATTCTTGTTACCTCGGAAGGCTCGTAAGAATCGAGGAACTCGATATAATCGATTACTGAACTCCATCCGTCCTGAAGAAATTTTTTCTTCAAGGAAATAGAATTTTTTTTGGTTGCGAGAACCAGCATGCTGGTTTTTTTGATGCGAAGGTTATGATCGGAACCCAATTCTGGGATTTCCATGGTTCCACCAAGCTCTGGCGAATAAGAAGAAATAAAGTCTGAAAGAAACTTGCCCTGGCCGTGGTCAGGGTATACGGCAACACATTTCACATGAAAGGCACGGACTTTATTTGTTTAGAAATTCAGATAGTTCGGATAAAATCCGGGGTTCGATTAGAACGCATTTTTCTTCCACATTATCATAGAGCCACATTTCATCCTCAAGAGGGTATGCTTCGCACTCAAAAGACTTTGTTTTTTCAAGGTATGCGGAGGCCAGATCACTTAACCCAACTTGCTTGAGAAAAACGGCCCAATAAAAACATACGAAAAAAGGATCGGACCTAGATTTTTCAAAGGCTACCTCGAAGGATTGATATTTTTCCAGAAAGACGGCTAATTTCTCATCAATGAGTTTTTCATCCTTAAGCAGCCCAGCATTCATTAAATAATAGACACACCACTCTACTGCATGAGAATCAACCATTAGCAGCTCAAAGCTAATCTCCGAAAAAAACCTTTTTGCATCCTCAACCTGATTTTTCATTATCAGAGGAAAGCATAAGGAACACAACTTAAGGAATCCGAAATGATTCTTTGAGCCTTCGAAGGCTTTTATTCCTAATTCGTAATTCCCAGACATTATAAGATAGGTGGAGTAGAAAGATATTAGTGTAGGGTTTGAACTTTGGGTTCGAAGGTCCGCGGCCCAGAACTCAAGACTTTTTTGGACCAAGTCGAGATGCTCTTCAATTATGCCGGGTTTAAGAAATTTTCTGAAAAGTCTTCTTGAAGTCCACAAGGCGAAAACGAATTTGTCGAACTTGCCGTGTTGTAATTGATTTGCTCTGCCCGAGTTGATGTAATCCTTTGCAAGGTCCCATTTTTCCTCTATTCCAAGATGCAGCAAATAGGCGAGTTGCTGGTCCGGAGTGTGAGTTCGAGAACCGTTAGGAGCGATTACTTCAGAGTATATTTCGGCCCAATTTTCTACTTGATTTTTAAAATTGGTGTAGGACGGTATCCAATCCGAAAGCTTCTTCGTAAGATGAGTCCTTTTGATGAATCTGAAGGCGAGGTTTTTTTTGCCTTCTTCTACAAGAAAGGCGGCGGAGGTGTTTCGTTGAAAAATAAATTTTGATACCAAGTGTTCAAACGGGTCTCCGTCCTCCTTAGTGGGCAAATCATCACCCCGTTTCCGCTTATACGAAAGTTTTCCAAGTTCAGGATATTCAGACGGTAATCTCTCTGGCTTTGCGGGTTGTTCGATTAGTCCGAGTACGTATTGCTTGATGTAATGAGGACTGAAATTGCCTAAGTCTACTTCTGAGGGGCGAAATTTACTTTCGAGATCTTCTGGATTTAGCAAGTCCTTGATGAATGCTCTTATTGATTTCGCGGGGTTATAAGAGGCGAATACCTCAAGGGTTGGAATGCCCATTGAGATTTCCCGGAAAGGCGAAAATGGATTCTCACTCCATAATATGACACGAATATCGTCTCTTATTGCGGTTGCGATGAAGATCATGAGTTCCTGTGGAGGAAGCGATTCAGGATCTAGGAGAATTCCTTTCGCATTCGCAATTTGTTCAGCGACTTGGCTATCGTGTATACTTTCGGTTGACAAATTGATAGCCGAGAAGCCTTCGATTGAACAAACAGAATTGGCGATTCGGGTAAGTTCTAGGGCAGTGAAACTTTTCTCTTCATTGCTGTGACTTGAATTGATTATACACCAGTTCGAGGGATTCTTGACTCGGGTTCCGAAATCAGGGACAACCGGTGGCACATGACGGAGGCTTTTTTCCAGGTAAGAATCGAAGTCTTCGGGGACATGATTTAGGACTTCCTCGTGCCTTAGCTCAGAAAGTATAAGGTCGAAGTCGTTAGATCTGAAGTATTCGAGTTGATCGGATATTGTGTGCTTTGCGGAAAATAATAGAAGACCTATTTTTTTACAGCTAGTTTTAGGCGAAGTGGGAAGAGGTGCATCTATGCAAGTCAGCAAAACGGAGTCAAAGTCGATATTTTCAATAGTTCGCGCTTTCTCTGGGAGTTCCGGAAGATGACGATTAAGATTACGAGGGGAATTGATAATAGCAGTACACAATTCACCTGAAAGGATTTGACTCAACCATGGGCAAAAAGAATCAGCTAACTGTCGTTCCCCATTGTTGGCAGGATTAGAAACTACCATATTCATGATGATGGAATCGCAGGAAATAATTCAATAAGATGGTTTATAATTTTGAGTCGAAGACACTGGATTTTCAAGGCAAATACCACATCGACTGAAGCAGTACACGATCTCTTTCCTTGAATGCGTTGAAGCTCTTTCTTGCGTGAAGTATCTTTTGATCATTAAACAAAAAGGCATCATCGGATTCACATCTGAATTCCATTACTGATGAGCTTTCTTCCTTATTGGAAAGGTATGAGAAAAAACGATCGCACATATCCTTGACAAACTTTTCACTTTTATCCGTTCTGTAATAATTCCAGAAAATCTTGCCAGTTCCTTCGGTTACGATTATGGGTGTTCTGTGAGAAACATTTTCATTCCCCTTTGAAATCGTAACCTCCGTATGGAGAAGGTCTTGAAGGAGACCTTCATCCTCTTTTTCCAAGTCATTCAGCAGCCGATTAATCGGATAAAATAGATTTTCTCCCCCACTCACAGCTTGTTTCTTCATAATGAAGAAATTTACTTCAGGCCCCCTCGCAAACCAGGCATTGTCGCTGTGGAAGGGTTGAGCGGTAGTACTATGAGCATAGGCTGAAGATTTATCGATCTGGTTAGATATCTCCCACCATTTCTTTTGAGTTAACTCACCCTCGAACGAAATATGACGCATATCCGGGGTCAAACTGCACTCTTTCTCAAGATAGTCGAACCATGATTTTTCTGTGAAGTTCTCGTCACATGCTTTTCGTAAGATCAAAGGAGAGTCTTCCTTGCGAAACCCTAGAATACGATGCTTAAGCTCTTCTAAGGTGCTTTCGTTTTTATCTAGTATTATCATTAACAAGTTTTATAGATTTCAGGGACTGGATTATCTCTTCCCTTTCTACGTTTAACAAGTTGTCAACAATTGAAAGACCAGGCGCGGTCGTGAGGAAACTCAGTTTGATCGATTCTGAATCAAAGTTCTCAAGGCTGTAAAATGCTTTTCCTCCGGGCAAATTGACATACTCGGTTGCATTCTCTTTTTTGCAAATATCGATAATTCTTTCCTCACCCTTGAGATGATCATTTTCATAGGCGGCCGAAGAAACGACAATTTCGGTTTCTATATCGAGTAAGTCGCATATTATAGAGATGCTATTTAGAAGGTAGACATTAAGGGAGTCATGTTGGTGGAAAATTATTCTGCCGATTGTTTCTTTATGCTCACTAAAAAGGCATTTTTTTGTGCGTGAATGTCTGATTTGTGCAAACAAGGTCTCTTTCCACCCATGATCTTCAGAGATTTTGTGCTCATTTATCCGCTTGTTAATACTGGCTTTCTTCAAGCAAATGTTGATTTGATGCTTTCTGCCTCCAAGTGAAATGAAGTTTTTATGAATCCATCCCTTTCTTATAAAATTTACATCATCGAAAATAATAAATTTATCAACAGATTGGATAAGTTGCCAATACCCTAAGTAAGGCAAGAAATAGGGCTGCATGATAGCTATTCTTTTCATTTGTAAATATCGAACTGGGATAGGTCCTGATACTCTTGTGTGACATCGGGGTTTTCATCCATTCCTGCCATCAGAACAAGTCCGCGTGCCGCAATCTCAGGAGTCATGTACATATTCCAGCCAAGCATGTCGAAATTATCTAATCTATGATCGATCGGGTTCCTGCCATGATACCGTGCCCTTTGGAACCATTCATAAGCTTCTCGGTCATCCGTAAGTATGGCTCCACCCTTTCCCAGTTTGAGGATTTTACTTGGGCCGGAAAATGACAAGCACATCAATTGACCCGGGATATACATGTCTCTCGTGAAGGAAAGGGCACTGTCCCAGACGGGCGTCGGTTCCAATTTATATCCTCCCTTGAGGAGTCTTTGTGAATCTATGAAAGAAACCTTCCCTCCTGCATGAATAATTTGGCATGGGACTGACATGTATGTGTGCTTAGGAATAGTAATTTCAATCCCCTCTATCCCTATCCATTTCAGGGAAAGAAAGATAGCATTGGAGCAGGAGTCAACGGCTACGGCATAGGCGGAATTTGTATACGCGGCCAAACTATCTTCAAAATCCCTTGTAACTTTATGGGGGTTCATTGAGGCAAATCTCCAGGTGGACGGAAGCTCAACCTTTAGCAGGCGAAATGAAAATCAATCGGAAACCAAGCTTAATCATCAGTTTTTGAAATAAGAAAATTTTCCATTACGAGGTAATCCATATCGCTTTTTTCGAATGTCCTTAATGCATCGGTAGGAGAATTAACGATGGGTTCGCCTCTAAGATTGAAGGACGTATTAAGAAGCATCGGATACCCAGTGTGGTGCCGCATGGCGAGAAGCATTTTGTAAAATCTTGGACTAATTGCTTGTGAAACTAGCTGCACTCTTGCGGTATTGTCAACATGTGTGATCGCTGGAAACCTTCCTAAATATTTTTCTTTTACTTGAGCGATAGCGAGCATGTAATGTTCAGGCGAACTAGCAAAATGGTCTTGGGAAGCATGCTCGGTGGGATCAAGGAGTTCAAAATACTCTTTTCCTAAGTCTTCGGGGACGGATGGAGCGAAAGGTCTGAAGGGCTCTCTGAATTTTATCTTTGAGTTAACTATTTGCTGAATGTTCGGGTTGCCGGGATCCGCTATGATGCTTCTTGAACCCAAGGATCTTGGACCCCATTCAGCACGGCCATGAAACCATCCTGCGACACACCCTTGTTTTAAGTTTGACGCTAAAAAATCCAGAAGCTCATCTTCATCTTCATAATGAGTGAAACTTACTTCTCGAGTAACCAAAACCTTTTCTACTTCGTGAGCAGTAAAACCTATGCCCAGAAAAGGCGAAACCATGGGCTTATGAGTTGTCCTTGGGTTAGTTTTGTGGAAGTGAAGAAGTGCTGCACCAAGGGCCCCCCCTGAATCCCCAGATGCTGGATGTACGTAAAGGTTGGTCCCAAGTTCGCGGATTAGCCTGCCGTTTGCAGCGGAATTAAGCGCCACGCCACCTGCAAGACAGACGTTTTTTTCACCCGTTCGCTTAATGGCACTGTCAACAACATGCAAAATGATTTCTTCGGTACAAGATTGAACGCTGGCTGCAAGATTCGCGTAGTTGTTGCCAGTGAATTGGCCGTCTTCACCCTTGATAATGAAATCGGACTCCGGGGTTCTTGGTTTTCCCAATAGCTGAACAAATTTTTTTGTATAGTGAGTGTCGAAGGGGGTGGCGAAATTAAAGTAGCTCAAATCGAACTTTATCAAGCCGTTATCGAGCAGAGAGTAAAGTTGTCTTATTTTATCAACATGTACGGGTTTTCCGTATGCCGCCATTCCCATGACTTTATATTCCCCTTCGTTTACCTCAAAGCCAAGAAAAGAGGTAAAAGCTGAGTAAAACAGACCAATTGAATGAGGCATATTAAGCGAATTCAATTTTGATAGCACACCTTTTTTTGCTTTCGAGATCGTTGCTGTTTCGTATTCACCCACCCCATCAAGAGTAATGACCGTGGCTTCTTCGAAAGGAGAGCAGTAGTAGGCGCTTGCAGCGTGGGAGCTATGATGGTCGATTTCGAAGTAGGGTATTTCTGTGTTCCCCAGAAATTCATAAAGCCGATCTTTGATTTCAAATTTACCATGTGTTCCCCAGTGACTAATAGCTTTTTTGAGTCCCGTGCTGTCCGCCCGCAATGACTTGATGATTCTTGAGAATTTAAGGAACGGCCTTTCGTAGAAAACCAAGGCGTCTAGGTCTTCAGGCTTTAAGTTTGCCTGTTCCAGGCAAAACTTGATGGTCTCTCTTGGGAGGGCAGGATCATGTTTGATTCTGCTAAAGCGCTCTTCTTCAGATGCTGCGATGACCTTTCCGTCAACTACAATTGCAGCGGCTGCATCATGAAAATCGCAAGAAATACCAAGAATTTTCAATTCAAAGGTGCTTTTTGATAAAATGATGAACGATCTCAGCTATGAGCTTTAGACCATCTTGTGAAGGATGAGAGTCGTGGGGCAGGGTGAAGTACTTTTCGGTATTTTCAGATGGAATGCGTGGATAATCCCGAAAGTTTGCTATGGGTTGTCCAATGGCTTCCTCCAAGCTTGTTCTCAAGTTTTGAATTCTAATGTCGCTTGCTGCTCGTCCGCACAGCTCTGTGTGTTCAGGGATATTGATAATTTCGAAGGGTATGGCGGTATTCCGAAGAAATTCGATGTTCTGGAGTAGCCGTTTGTCATTGGTGAAGTTGTCGAAACGCATCCGTGGGTTCCCATCGAACCTTTCGTATTTATGGTGGGGAAAGGGAGTGCCGAAGATTATTAAATTCCATAAAAGAGAGTCTACTTTGAAGAGAAATCGAAAATTTCTTACCCTTTGAATATTGATACGGTTAAGTTCTCTCTCGACTTCCAGCCAATTAGGATGACTTTGCTTTCTATGACTGGAATTTTCAAGCAACCAATCCTTTTGCTCTGCATCCAAAAAATAAGCTATATCGACAAAATCTGAGGATCTTTGATCAAATTCACTTTTATTTGAGACTACAAACCTGTTGAGATTACCAGTTTTCAGTTGAGAGTACCAAAATCGATCCCTGTCCAAGTCGTCGCTAATAAAAGCAAAAATGATGAGATCGGGCGTTAACTTTTCAATCGTTAAGCGCATCAAGTCAAACATTTGAAGTATGCCGTATCCACCCCTTCCGAAATTGATCACTTTTAGATCAACTAAGCTAGTTGAATCCCTTATGATTGACTTAAGGTAGTCGGGCCAAGTGCGTCCACCCTCCACTCCTCCAGAACATTCGGTAAAAGAGTCTCCGAAAACTGCAATCTTGTAATGCGAATTAGAATTACATGGGATCGTATCGAATCCGACATTGCCGCAATCATTAATTTCCCAAAATGTAGTAAAGACAGGCTCTCCATATTTGAAGGTAATCCGGGCAGAATTGGTATTTTTTATGAAATTATAGCCTGTATCTTCGTTAAATTCGATATGGGGGGGGGCGATGACATTAAGCAATGGGATTGAGCAGATACGGAGCTTTCTTGGATAAAGAAACAATTTCAATCTGAACGATGCTTCGATAATGACCGCTGTAACAAACACCACAGAAATAATTATAAAAATGTTATTCAACATTTTAGTACATAGTGTAAACGAATCTTGGCAATTCCTTGCTTTCCTCCTGTTTCTTCAACGATTGAAGCAAGGTACGAAAATGGAAGGCAAGGACGAGACCACTAACAAATTGCCTTTCAATGAAGATAGTTTTTGAAAGTATCTTGATTGCTCTGAGGTAAAATCGTAGCCTGTTTTTTTCGTATTTAGCTCTCATTTGTGATCATTGATTGCTTTCTGCAGAAGCTTGATACGAGGCAGGATCTGAGTATCGAAGGAATTTACTCTGGCAAAAGCTTCGCATCCCTTGCGAGAAAGTTTGTAAAGGGCATCCGTGTCCAAAAAGAATTCAAGCACTTTGTCGGCATTTTGTTGTGGTGAATCAGTGAGTCGAACAATCTCCTCGTCCCATGCATATTCAATATTTTGGTTGAGTTGATCCGTGACGAAGACAGCGGTTCCTGAAAGTCCCGCCTCAATTGCCGAAACATTAGGGGCTCCATCAATTGCACCAGGAGCAAGAACGAAGGGGCGACACGGCGACATCATAATGTCAATCCCGCTGTAGAAATTGGGAAAGAAATGCATCGGTCGATGTCCATAAAAGTGAAAGTTGCCGGCCTTTAGTCCCAGAGGGATGGTTTTATCGTCGAATCCTCCAACTATATGAAAGTTGAATACATCGGAATGTGCAAGGAGGATTAATGCAGTCGCAATGAAGGTGTCGTATCCCTTGTCTTCCCCGCGAGGCATGTTTTTATTCGCGACGAAGGCGATGTCGAAAGTCTTTTTCCCATGAGGATAATGAACCTTGTGTTGGCGGTTCCGAATCAGGAAATCGGTGTTGCAGATGGGACCGTAAATGAACTCAATCTTACTTTTTTCAACTAGTTGGTTTTCGATTAGATAGTCGTAAATGGGTTTTTGTACAACGACTACTTTCTTGAATGCAGGGCTATCGAACACTTCTTTTAAACGCAGGTCTGAGCTTTGGTCGTTCAAGCAAAATTCTCCACCTGAATAGAGAGTGAATATCAATGAGGCTTTATTTGCCTCGACCAAAGGGAGAATTGCATGTGCGTTGCCTAGGAATAAAGTATAGTATACTTTTGCGTCTACTTGAGTTATCGGGCCGATTTTTTCAATAAGATCTGCATTCTTCGGGTAATGATTTGCATATGTATCTATTACTTGCGCAAAATCTTTTCCTTCAGGAAAATCGATGCCGGATGTAATAGTCTTCGTCCTAGGTATATTCTCCAAGTACGCGTTAAACTCACAAGTGGTGAATGAACAGTGCAAACTGGGAAAAATTCTATCATATATCAAAAGGTCAAGACTCATAGGGGCGGAGTTTTCTCTACTAAGTTTGGCCTTGCCGGTCAGATCCGATATTAGCAAGTTGGTGCTGAAAATGTCATAAGGAGTGCTTGAGCCTATTTCTTCAAGTATGCTGTCAGCGAGCTCCTGCTTCCCTTGTTTTCTAAGAATTTCTACTTGCAGCATCTCCTTACTGTAAAGAATCGATTCATCATCCGATTTCTCAAGAGTTCCAAGCGCCTCCGGGAATTTATTTTGCCTTATAAGTTCTTGGATCGCGTTGATATTCTCATTGTACTGACAGATGGAACTGCGGTGAAGGTACTTGAGACTTAGAGGCCTTGATTCATATTTCACTAGTTGTTTTGCTAAAGTAATCGACTGGCCTGAGTTCATTGTTTTTCCTGACTTTAGAAAGTTTATATTCGCATCAGGGGATGTGAGCTTTTTACCAGATATAAAAATGACAATTTGTGGACCGTTCAGGTCAATGCGGTGAAAAAGATTAGTTGCCCTCATCTGCTCGAAGGTTTTTTTCAATGTTTGGGCTGAGAAGGAAATCAAGCTATCCGACTTTCTCTCAATTATGGCGCAAAGTGGAAACTCCCCTTCTTTAAGCTCTAGAGCTAGCTCAAGCAAGTTGTTGGCAAGGCTCGAGGTCATTAGACTTTCGACGCCGTCCTGATTTCTAACTCCAATAATCGAGTACTTGGATATCAAGTCGTTGTCCGATATGTAAGCCTTTAAGCCGCTTAAAATAAGTGACTCGGGAGTATTATGCTCGAATTCGGATTTTATGATTTAATCTTGTCTATTGTCTTGCACATTAGGGACTTAATTTTTTTCCGTACAAGCTCAATTTCTCTAATTTCTGTATTTTTGATCAATGGCTTCATTATTATGAAGCACCATTTAAGTTTTATAATTTCAAAAATGATCTCAAGTCTGCTCATGAAGGATAGCCTTTGACTTTGATCGAACCCTTCCATGAGATCCTTTACCAAATGACGAACGATTAAGGGACTTACTCTATTTTGAGGATGACAATAATAATCCGACACTAACTTCGCCGGATCATCAAGTCCGGCGTATTCGAAATCGATGAATACCACCTTGTCGTTGTTCAAAATTGCGTTGTGCTCACCAAAGTCAGAAGGCGAAATGATCAGCTCTTGGTAGCTTAGCATTTCATGGAACGCCGGTGAGGAAAGTAGCTTTTGAGAAATCTTATCGTATGGCCAAAGCAGAAATTCGGATACAAGATCGATGATTGACGAAGGCATTCCATTGCTGATTGCAACCAGCCACTCATCCCGCCTTTTTTGAAGAATACCATGATGCTGACTTAGGCTTAGGGCACAATCCGTTGCCATGTATAATTGCTTGCCCACAAGTCTTTTGTGCTTTTGTAAGTCAAGGACAAAACGATTGAAAGAACGCCAAATACTAGTGGGGCATTTATTTAATTTCGACACCAATTTCCCTTCCACAAAGTTAAGGATGGCGATTTGGTTGGTGGGGTCGGAAGCAATGACTCTAGGAATTGAGTCAGGCATTAAGGGAGATATCCGTTTGATGAAAAGGGTTTCCTTTTCAAATCTGCTGGGGTTGGTGAAATCCTTTTTATAAATCTTTACGCAGTATGAATTGCCCTTTGTGTTCCGTACTTTGATCAAATTGCTATTTATGCCACCATCCAATTTCCTTCGTGAGGAAATCGTACCAAGTTTGTTTGCTCTAAAAAAAGAATTTAAGTTAAATTTACTCTCCCCGCCGCTCGTCTCTGTATCTTGATTTTTTTGTTCAAGAGATAGTATCCTCTGACTGACGATTCGCCATGAGTCGGCACAAGCAAGATGTTTTTCGTTTTGAGGTGATTCATTACCTGAGGAAAAATGTATTTTAAAGCAAGACTTTGGGAATTTCGTGTGCTTTAGGACAGAGATCAGATCATCCACGAAAACATTGCATCGGCAAGAGATGATTCTATTGATCTTGCACTCGAGGGTTTGCTCAAAAAAGCACTCGTTAATTGATAGATTGATCGATTCCTCAGAGAAAAAACCATTTTGGTTTAAAAACTCACGAGCTGTTTCATGCAGATTTACATCGCTAGTGAGTGAAGGAAATATTGACTTGTGGCTAATAATGACAAATCGACATCCATTCGCGGATTGGTCTCTAAGAAACTTTTTAATTCCACGATAACAACATGCACCAGAGATTCTTTTTCCATAAACTTCTCCCTGCAACTTTGTCCATTCAAGGTTCCCATCACTTTTCTTGAGAATGTGGGACTTGACCTGATCTTTTGGAGAAACTCCATTTTGTAGTTTAAGTCCTTGTTCTTTTGCTATCAAAGAGAAGATTTTCGAGTAATCTACAATCGTGTTATCGAAATCTAAGCCAATTATCATGAGGTAAAATTATATTTCTGGTGCAACCGCATTCCAGAATTAGCTTTGTTTTTGGTAAATAAGGCTCAAAGGGCAATTAAGGATAAAAGAGTGGTAAGTATCTGGTGACTGAGTGGATTATTTCGTTTATGTTGGGGACGCGGAAATTTGACGCTCTCGTTAATAACTGATTTCTTCAAAATCAGTCTGCTGGCAGATAAGTCATTCAGTTCGACATAACTGGAGCATGGATGGAAATTTTCAAACCCATGATTAACGCCATTTCGGATACTTCGGCGCCTGCATAGTCCTATACAAAGTAAAAATTTTTCAGGGAGCTGGTGTAGTACGAGTAGTATCGCTTGTTTTGTTCAGGCGTCAATACAGCCATGAATTCGTCGGTAGACCCTTTGCGGAAGTTGTATTTTACCACTTTATCGTCTTTTTTGTCATTCCGAATGGGTTCATTGAGGACTCCATAATCGAAACTCTTGATTCCATAAAATGAAACCAATTCCTTAAAGAAAGAAATTGGGTCTTTTTGGAAATCTTCAAATCTCATTATCTGACAGCTGATCTCGGGCGAATCAAAGTTTAACCACTCGTCCATCTGATAAATCCAAGGTTTGAGATAAAAGTCGAATACGATGGGTACTTTTTCGTCGATTGACAACTCGTGAAAGTTCATTGGGATTCCGTCTTCTTGCCATTTCTTCTCATGGGCTCCGATGCTCATCTTGTATGATATGAAATGAAGTGCTGAAAGAGCCATTTGCCGAGGTTCTCGAATAGTGTAAACCACTTTATCTACACCTAGGATTTTCAAGTCATCAATGAGTTGATCCGGAGTGGAATGCGTTTTGACTACACTACCTTCAGGAACTTGTGAATAGTCAAGATAACCCGGTCCTCCGTCACCATATTGAATCTGCAGCCCGGCACCCTGTGATAACTTATTAATTACATAAGTGCTGGCAGCTTTGGGAATAGATCCGTAAACATATCGATTCATCTGATGGTCTCCTGCATGGGGTTGTTGAGTATTGAAGGGAAAAGTTCCGGTTCAAGAGAGATAGGTATTTCTGATGCTTCTACTGCTGCGGCCAATTAGATATAATAATGGAAAGGATTTAAGCTTTAGTTGAAGTTAATCATTGTATGAATGCTTTCGCCTGATCTCATACGATTTATGCCGAAATTAATTTCATCCAGACAGAAACGGTGACTAACGAAATCCTCTAGGTTAAAAGCACCAGCATCCATCATTCCCAAGTATCGTGTGATGTCCGTGTGGGGACGGCTTTGGCCGCCCTCCGAACCGGTAAGGGTCCTCCCGAAATGAAGGGGCAGGGTATTAAAGCTGACTTTTTGATCGAACCTCATGACGCCAAAAAGGACACAAGTCCCTTGGCTGGAGGTAAGGTCATAAGCTTCCTCGATCATTTCTGGGCTTCCCGTACCTTCAATTATTACGTCAACTTCAGGTCGTCCAATGATATCGAAAACCGCATCCTTCAAGTTTACCTCGCTAGAATTCACGCAGTGAGTCGCCCCGTGCTTTTTTGCAAGTTCCAGCTTATGTTCAAACAAGTCAACGGCGATGATGGGGTTCGCTCCCGCAAGCTTGGCTCCCAAAACGGCTCCGAGTCCGATACCCCCGACTCCAATTATGCACACCGATTGGCCGATCCGAACTTTGGCATCGTTGGAGATGACACCGAAGCCCGTGGTAATGGTGTCTGCCATCAGTGCGGACACTTCATGACCGTATTTCGGATCAATGGGCGTAAGCCTGCTTTCCGAAATGATAGAATATTGACTGAAAGTCGTAATATGTCCTGCGTTTACAAGAGCTCCTTGCCAATTATAAGTCGGACAAGGACCGGAAATCCCCGGGGCGGGACGCCAGTGGCAGACAACATGTTCGCCTTCCTTTACGCGTGTAACGAGAGGCCCCACCTCTCGGACTATGCCACCTGCCTCGTGACCAAGTAGATGAGGAAGGTAGCGGTCAGGCCCTTTGACCCCGTCAATTTCTCCCAGTTGAGATCCGCATATGCGGGTTGATTTGATTTCGACCAATACCTTCCCATGCTCTAGCTTTGGAATTTCGATTTCGTCGACCACCAGGTCTTTCTTTTGCTCAACTAATATGGCGGCTCTGGTTTTCATTCGAAATAGATAAAACTGTGGTCGCCAGAGTAACCGGTTTTTTCGAACCACCACTCCCATTCCTTAGGGGAGCAGAAAGCCTCGCAGGTCAGTTGCCAGTAGAGCAGGTTGGCTTTTTCGTTTTCGTTGCGGTAAGACTCTACGCACAAATACCTCTTTTCCTTTCCGACCCTCTGGATCTCGCGAAGAGCTGAGTGGAGGTCATAATTTGGAAGGTTATGAAGAGTATTGATCGAAACCACGAAATCGAAAGAATCGTCACCCCATGGAAGATTGCTCGCGTTTCCAATAGTAATTGACTCGCTGATTTCCTCTTTTGAATGAGTCTTGGCATATTCGGAAATATCCAGACCGAAAACTTCAACCCCCGGAACGGCCAAAGTGAAGTCATGCATCAGGAACCCCTTCCCGCAACCAACGTCAAGAATTTTGTCTCCGGGCTTGATTCCATAATGTTGTGCCATTGCTTTGGCAACCTTCAGCCAACGGCCATCGTAGGTCATTCCTCCATATCCCCAGCGACGGTCACCGTCCCAGTAGTCGTATCCCCAGTTTTTAGCCTTTTCTGCGGCTTTTGCTTTGGGGTATTCGGTGACCCTTGCGACGTAGTCGCGAGTGGTAGACTTGTGGATCAAGGAAATGAAATCTATATAGGCCATGGTGATTGAATCTTTCAGGTCGAACCAATGAAGTCCGTGATTTGTTCGAGCAAACCCGCTTTGTCCAGTCCGCACTTCTTCCGGGCTTCTTCCTGATTGCCGGTATAGAGCAGGAACTTGTCAGGCGTTCCCAGGGTAAGGAGCCTTGCCCTGGGCTGTTTTTGACTGGCGAGCCATTCCGCTACTGCCGAACCAAATCCGCCAAGCCTGCCATGCTCTTCGACGGTTATTACATATTCGTGCCCTGCGAAAATTTCTTCAAGACATTCCTTTTCCAGGGGTTTGACCGTATGGAAGCTGTAAAGGGATGAAGAAATTCCATGTCCTTCGAGTTCATCAGAGACCGAGGAGCAATTGGGAAGCATGTTGCCTGTCGCGAGAAGGGCAACGGATTGGCCACGCTTCAAGCAAATGGATTTGCCTATCTCGAAATCATCAATCGCTTTTTGGTGAACGGGGGCCTCTCCTTTTTTGCCAATTCTCAGATAGGTGGGCTTGGGGTCGTTGAAAAAAGCCTTTGTGGCCGCGCGTACCTCAAGAGGGTCGCCTGCGCAGATTACCTGCATGTTGGGCAAGCTTCTCATGAGGGCGATGTCCTCAAGCGTGTGATGGGTTGATCCGTTTGAGGCATAGGAGAGCCCTCCTCCCACTCCAACCAAAAGGACGGCCGCATCGTGGTAAGAGAGGTCGACTCTAATTTGCTCATAGGCCCGGTAAATGAGAAAGGAAGCGATCGTGTAGGCGACCGGCTTCATCCCGCTCATTGCCAAGCCCGAGCTCATCGTGACCATATTCGCTTCGGCCACCCCGCAATTGACGAACCTTTCTGGGTTGCTTTCCTTATATTTGTCAAAAAGCCTGTTTCCAATATCCCCAGACAACAAAACGACTGAGGGGTCCGATTTGGCAATTTGCGTAATTTCATCTGCAAAGGCGTTTCGCATTTTTAGAGGGAGTTTATTCCAAGCTCTTCAAAAGCGGAATCTACTTCTTCTTTCGAAGGAATACGGTAATGCCAGTTGTTGTCGTCCTCCATCATTTTGATTCCTTTGCCTTTGACCGTATCGGCAATGATGGCGAAGGGCTTGTCTGATTTTTTGGCCGTTGCGAGCCCGGATTTAATTTGGCGAAAGTCATGCCCGTCAATGCGGATGCTGTTCCAACCGAATGACTCGAACTTTTCTTCAAGAGGTTCGAGAGCGGTGACCTCGGAGCTTCGTCCGGTGGCCTGCCATTTGTTGAAGTCGACTATTGCAACGAGGTTGTTGAGATTGTGTGCCGGAGCCAACAGTGCTGCCTCCCAAGTCGAACCCTCATTGCATTCTCCGTCGCTCAAAAGGGTGACAACGCCATAGGGGATGACATTCATTTTGGAGGCCAATGCGATACCCGTGGCAACCGATAAGCCATGGCCCAAAGAACCTGTAGCCGCCTCTATCCCGGGCACGCAACGGGGAGATGGATGCTCGGGTAATGGCGAGCCTGCCTGGGCGTAATCTTCAAAGAGTTCCGGGGAAAAGAATCCTCTCTCGGCCAAGACTGCATAAAGAGTCGTAATGCCATGCCCCTTACTCAGGACAAACCGGTCCCGGGCAGGATCCTTTGCGATTTCCGGGCTGATTTTCAAGAAGTTCCAATACAGGTATACGAGAAGCTCGACAAAAGAAAGGGAACTTCCCAAATGGGGAGTTCTGGCCTGATGGGAAAGCTTTATGACTCTTCCTCGTATTCTGGCTGCTGCGATTGCCAATGAATCGAAATCCGCTTGGGCTGTATCGGTGTCGTCAGTGGAGGTTCGTGAGTTCAAGGTGGGGAGTTAGAAATTTATCATGGTTTGCGCGGCCTTAAGCAAATCGGCCTTTTTGATTGCTTCTGAATTCCCTATGATTCTGACGGCTTGAGCACCTGCCATTTGAGCTAGGTAAGTGCTCGCGTCCATGGGTAGCCCTTTTGCCGCCGCAAGAGAGGCAATTGTACAAAATGCATCTCCGGCACCAACGGGATCAACGACTTCGTTTTCAAAAGAAGGGCAGCGAGACAATTCTTTGTCGTTGCTAATTCCAATCGTCTCGACTGCTCCGCGAGTCAGCCACGCGTATTTTGAGGAAAGGCTTTGCCTGAGCAACTCGAGTTCTTTCGAGAAATTGGTTTTTTTTATCCCCGATGCAAGTTTGATTTCGGCCTCGTCGAGAGAGAATGAGTCGGCTCTTTTGTATTGGCGGTTGATGATGTTGTAGCCGTGATTGTAACTGTTGGTTTGACAATTGAGGGCAAGAAAGAGTGCTTTTTCCTGAACGAGTTCCCTGATTTTTTGGGTCATGAGACCGTGTCCGAAATCCATGACCAAAACGAGGTCGAAATTTTTGATCGTGGAAGACAGGGAATCGAGAATCTGACTTTCTGCATCTTGTGGAATTTCAGCGTCATTGATGTAGTTGACTGAAAAAAGTTTGTTGAGTTCGATTCCTTCCTTGTAGGGTTCGACGAACCTAAGCTTCCTGACTGTAGTGAACTTCTCACACCTGATCACATTGTCGTTTTTTTGTGGAAGGAATTTTTGTAGTGTAGGCTCGACCCAGCTTTCCGTTCCGACTAGGCTCAAGAACTGTATGCTTTCGGTAAACTGAAGGGCGTGTCTGAAGACTGCCAATGCCCCCCCCGCCTGTTGACTCCCATAAAGACTTCTTCCTGAAAGAATCCGATTCTTGGAGGTAAGGCCCTGTACCTGAACGGTTTCGTACTCATCGAAGATGACGTCTCCCAGAACAAGAACCTTTAGGCTGGAAAAAGAATCAATAAAAGAGCGCAGGTCTGCCGTATTGTAACTTTCCGCGATGGATTTGCAGAAAAGTTTAACTTCCGGAGTCTGCGTCGAGAAGTTTCCGTGAAGAAGTTTGGTAGATGAAAAGACCACCGAACCGACATAGCGAATGACCCCACCGACAACTTGGACGGTTTTGACGTCATCTTCCATGTTTCCTGTAACGTCTGAACAGGCATCCTCATATTCTTTTCCTTTACAATAAATATCAGGTCTGACCGCTTCAATAGCTTCGACTGCGGCGGGATAGGGGACGATAACAACATAATCAATCGATTCCAAGGCAGAGAGGGATTTTATACGAAGCTCGTCGTTGAAGTAGGGGCGTCCGGGCCCTTTGTTGACAAATTTCTCCCCAGTAACGGTAACGACCAGCTTGTCCCCCAGCCTTTTTGATTCTTCAAAGTGAATGACGTGCCCTGGGTGAATCAAGTCGAAGGTCCCATGGCACTGGACGATCTTTTCGCCATTTTCCCTATGCTTATCAAGGACGGAGCTAATTTCGTCGAAGCCTACGATTTTAGTCTGGTCGTACATTGGAATTATGAATGTGGAGCTATGACTTGATTTTTTTCTCCTCGATCAGGCGAACCATTGTCTTAACATTGAAACACTGTTCCTCCATGCTGAGCCTTCCATCACGATAGGCCGCAATGACTTCTAGAATTCCTTCCTCCACGCTACTTTGTGGTTTGAAGCCAGTGTCCAAAAGTTTCTGGGATGAGAGACGATACGAGCGAGGATCGTTGGATTTGGTCACAATGATTTCCGCAGGAACGTGACTGACCACTCTTTCTGCGATTTGCATGATAGAGAGATTCTCGAACCCGGCATTAAATATACCAATCATTGACTTAGGGTTTTCGAGGACGTGAAGGTAAACTGAAACTAGGTCCCTGAGGTGAATGTTGGGACGGGTTTGCTCACCTCCAAAGACCGTAATCTTGCCATTTTCCAAAGCCTGCATCGTGAGCATGTTGACGGAGAGATCAAGGCGCATGCGAGGAGAATATCCGCATACCGTGGCGGGGCGGATGCAGGAGACTGCTATTTTTTCGGCGTAGCTAAGCAGGACTCGCTCACTAATCATCTTGGTCTTGTTGTAGTCCGATATCGGGACCAACGAAAGGTCCTCAGTGACAAGGGGTTCGTCCTTTACCCCATAAACGCTTCCGGAACTTGCAAAAACAAATTGTCGGACATCCTTTCGAATCGCTGCTTCAACCAGATGCATGCTGGCCAAAGCGTTGACTTCCCAATTTAGCTTGGAATCCAAGTCACTGCAGGGATCATTGGCTACGTTGGCCAAGTGAAAAACTGTATCTATACCTTCGAAGCAGGATTCCTCAAAGTCCCTTATGTCGGCTTCAATAAGCTCGAGGTTTTCGTGCTTTGGCAGAAAGTTTCCGAACCACATGGCATCCACTACTCGAACACGATGTCCTAGCTCCAGAAGTGAGGAAGTCAGGGCATGACCGACGAATCCGCATCCTCCCGTTACGACGATATTAAGACTCATTATTCTTTGTGTTGGTATTGCATTGCTTCCTTCGACAGATCATGAAAATTGTCCTCTACCCAAGAGATCGTCTCGTCGATTCCCTTTTGAAGTGAGACTTCCGGCTCCCAACCGAATTCATCTCGGGCCTTTGAGCTGTCGAGTAAGTATGCGGCATCTTTCCCAGGGCGGTCTGGGCTGATTTCAACTAGCTCCTCAAAGTTTGCTTCCATTCTGAGACAAATTAATTCGACGAGTTCGCGAATCGAAACGTGCTGATCCGTGGAAAGATGGTAGGTATTCGGACTTTTGGCATCCGTCAAAATTTGCGAGGTGGCCTTGGAGACATCCCCGATATGTATGAACGAACGGAGTGATTTGCCTCCCCCATGAAGCTGAAGTTTTCTCCCAGTCTTGATGAAAAGAATGGTTCTGGGGATAATTCGATAGAGCTGCTGGCCGGGGCCGTAGACGTTGGCGGCACGGGTAAAGACAACGGGAAAGCCGTAATTATCGTGAAAGTTGGACAAGTGCATGTCGCAAGAAGCACGGGAAGTTGCATACGGAGTACTTGGAGAGAAAGTATGGTCTTCCTTAACCAATCCTGAACAAGAACCATAGACCTCGGGGGTGGAGACGTGAAGATATTTTACAAGAAAGTCTAGCTTCCTAAGTTGGTCGTGGAGCCTGACGTTTGCCAAGACGTTGGTCTTGTACCAGTGATCAGGGTTTTCCCAACTCTCGGCAACCATGGCTTGGGCCGCGAAATTGACGACGTAGGGAGCTTGAAATTCCTTAATGGCATCGATTATGTCGTCACTTTGCAGGTTCAAGTCCAATTGCCTGAACTGAAAACGCGAGTGGTCGTCCCACTTGTATGGGAGAAGGCAATCGGAGTTTTCGGGTGATCGGCTTATTCCAAGTATTTCGTGTCCGTGAGCGAGAAGATGCCTGGTGAAGCTTGCTCCGGAAAATGAATTGCTGCCAATTACGACTACTCTTTGTTCCACAATTTGTTTTTTCCTTTGAGGGTTTTCATGAGGATGTGCCCAATCATCATTTGAAAGTCCTCTGACACCTGCATGTCATTAATGGCAAGATGTATCGGGTTTCCTGCGATTTTCTTACACTCGCCCCCATCAAAGCCCAGAACGGCATGAGTCTTCATTTTCATCGTCCTTGCCTGATGAATTGCCTCAACGATATTAGGAGAATTTCCGCTACCCGAGAATGCGATCAAAACGTCATTTTCATCGGCTAAGGCGATGAGCTGTTTAGCAAAAATATTTTCGTAGCCAGTATCGTTGGCAAGACATGTATTAACAGCTATGTTTGAGGTCAGGGCATGGACGTTTAGTCCTTTGCCGTCATCCGGAGAAATGCCATACATCAGGTCATTGGCCAAATGATTTGCGTTGGCCGCGCTTCCACCATTTCCGCAAATGAATACCTTGGCTCTGTTTTCCCAGGCTAAAAGGAGATCATCGAAGAGCTTCTCTACTTTATTCCAAGACAGATTCTTCCATGTTTGAGTTATGGATCTTGAGTATTCGTTTACTATATCGTTATATTTCCCCATTTAATTTTACCGAAGAGCATTCAGTTTTTGGAGGTGGAGTAGAGGTAGGAATATTTTTCCTAGTAAGATGTCGACAGATTGGCTGATTCTGCGCTATCAGTCTGGAAATGGCGATTGAAAAGATAGTGGTGGTGGATGACGAGATGATGATCCGCAAAGCACTCGAGACGCAATTGAGGAACAAGCGTTTTTCAGTCGCTTCCACAGGGGATCTGAAGGGTGCTCGCAAAATCTTGGCAAGGGATTCCTTCGATCTTGTTTTTCTAGACTTGCGCTTGCCGGATGGAGACGGAACCGATCTGCTGGAGGAAATCATGGCAAAGACTGATTGTCCCATGGTAGTCATGATGACGGGATATGGTTCGGTGGAATCGGCGGTCTCGTGCATGCAGATGGGAGCGTTCGACTACGTGGTGAAACCATTCTCCTTCGACCAGATCGAAGTGGTCGTGGACAAGGTTGCGTCCTTCGACAAGATGCGTCGGGTAACCAAGTACTACGTGGAGGAAAGCGATTCCCGATCATCGGATATCGTCGGTGAGAGCGAACCCATGACCAAGTTGAAGACCTTGGTCGACAAGGTCGCCAAGACGGAGGCCAGCGTGCTCATAACGGGTGAGAACGGTACGGGTAAGGAGCTGGTGGCGAAAGAACTTTACCGAAATAGCATGCTGGCCAAGGAACCCTATATCCGGGTCAATTGCGCGGCCATTTCCGAAACCTTGATGGAGAGCGAGTTCTTCGGTCATGAGAAGGGAGCCTTTACGGGGGCAACGGAAAGGCGCGAGGGTCGATTCGAGTTGGCCGACGGAGGAACGATCCTGTTGGACGAAATCAGTGAAATCGCTCCCTCCCTGCAGGCGAAGTTGCTCCGCGTGCTGCAAGAGTGGGAATTCGAGCGGGTGGGGGGGAACAAGACGATTCAGGTTAAGGTCCGAGTGCTGGCTACAACAAACAGGGATTTGATGGCGGAAGTTAAGAAGGACAATTTTCGGGAGGATCTCTATTATCGCTTGAACGTTTTCCCCATCGGCGTCCCCCCCTTGCGGGACCGGGGCGAAGACGTCATGCTGCTGGCCAATACCTTTCTTGGCAGGCATGCCCGAAGGCACGGGCTGGAAAAGATTTCCTTTTCAAAGAGTTGTGAGAAGGCGATTCGTTCGCATAGTTGGCCCGGAAACGTACGGGAATTGGAAAATGCGGTCGAAAGAGCCGTTATCATGGCCGAACCCGGCAAGAAAATCGAGCCGGGTCTTTTGGGCTTGGGCCAAGTATTCGAGACCAAGGTTGCATCGTCTCGCTCCGGCAAAGGCCAAGAGGACCCCGATGGGTTGGAGTCGATGGAGGAAGTGGAGAAGAGGCACATATCAAACGTGCTTTCATCCTGCGACGGGAACCGGACGCATGCCGCTGAAAAGCTCGGTATGAACGTTCGAACGCTCAGGAACAAGATCAAGCATTACGGCCTTTGATATCTTTTTTTCGGTGAGCTTGGCCGGATGAGTCAATGCTACCGCACGGCAAATCGATGGCATCGCCAAGCAAAGAGCCGAGGGGTATATCCGTGAAACCGGAGCAAAGATATTGACCATGAAGCACTTGCCGTGCCATTTGGAGGGCTCTCAGGGGGGGCTTGGTTAATCCTTGAAGAGCAAGTCGATCTTGGAAGAATCCTGCGAAAGATCGATGATTTGCGACGGATCGAAAGGCTTGCCGTTCTTAATGCTGAATTGGACCAGATCGCCTCGGTCGAATTCGGCTTCTTCCCAGAGGCTTCCGGCCTCGTTCCACTTCGATATGGTGCCATGGTACTTCCCCTTGGAAAACCTCAGGACCGCTTCTTTCCTACCTTTATCATCCAGGGCGGTTATGGTTCCGGTATACAGCTCTTCGGTTTCGCGAATGTGAAGAAGCCCGCCCCGCTTGGGGTCACCGGCAAACTTCTGGTAAAACTCGGGCCCCGAGCCTTCCCAGGTCTCGAGCTCGAGTGCGGCTAGGCTCTTGCCCGACTCGGAGGATCCCTGATCCTCGAAACGACCGAAATCCTCCAAATCATCCTGAAAATATCTTCTCGAGTAAATCTTTCCGTCCTTTGTCCAGACGTAGAAGTAGCCATGCCTCATGCCGAATTTGTATTGGGACTTGGACTTCAGGCTGCCGGTTTCATGCCATTCCAGGAAATCCCCATCCTTCCGTCCCCCGGAGTAATTCCTCAGGGCAGTAAGAGCACCGTTCCTGGCCCGTATCTTGATTGTTCCGGAGAAAGGGACTCCTTCCTTCTTGGAGAACAATCCATCCTTCATGAGGAAGCTTTCCTCCATTTGGGCAGAGGATCCCTCCCATACTTCGTCACTGGAGATAAATTCCGAAAGCGAGGCCATAGTCGTTTCTTTCTGCACGGGTTCAACGGGCGCCTCACTCCCGCAGCCCGCAAGGAATAGAAGGGTACCCGCAATCCAACCGAAGATTTGACTGTAAGGGACGCTTGTGATGTTCCTGGTGTAAGGGTTCATGCGAGGCTTAACCTCCCTTAAGTTCGAACCCCAGAGCAAGCCTAAAACCGACGTCGTTCGATTTGTAATCCTTGCCGAAGTTGCTTCTGCTCCCCGTCTTGCAGCAGTCCTCGCATGAGTCCCAGCTCCCTCCGCGGTTGACCTTGTCCATGTTCTTCCACCCAATGACCGGATCGACCAGTTTTCTCCTGGGCCTGGCCTCGTATCCGTCCAAGCACCATTCACGGACGTTCCCGTAGACGTCGTAGAAACCCCAAGGGTTCGGCTTCTTGGTCTTGACGGGTTGATGCCCGCTGCGCGAGTTTGCCGAAATCCAGGCAAAATCACCGATTGAAAAGGGTTTGTCTCCGAAAAAATAGATGCCCTTGGTCCCCGCCCGGGCGGCATACTCCCATTCCGCCTCGCTTGGGAGACGAAAGCGCATGCCTGCGGGCACCTCGGGAAAATCCTCAAGTCTTGAGTTGAGAGCCTTGCAATAGGCCATGCTTTCCTTCCAAGAGATGTTTTCGACGGGGTGTTTGCGACTTTTGAAATGACTCGGGTTTTTCTCCATCACCCGTTCCCAGGAAGCTTGGCAGACCTCGTGGATGCCTAGGTAGAAGGGCTTGGTGATCTCTACAGCGCGCACCCCTTCGAAAGGCTCGACCCGCTTGTCCAAGCCTTGGAGGCCCATGGAAAAGCGTCCTGGCTCGACTTTCTTAAGCTCGATCCCAAGGACTTCGATACGGACGGGCAACTCCGACCGGGCCTTTTCGGCCAAGAGGGGTAAAGAACCAAGCAAGGCCGAGAGGACGAATGAAATATGGAGGGCTCGTGACATCCTTTACCCAAAATAGAGGCAAGATGGCGCAAATGAAACGCTTAAATGTTCCCGAACAAGCATTGAGTACTACTCGGGTTGCCTCGGATCCCAATTCGGTCAGGCTTGCTAAATGAGGCTCAAACTGGCAGAAACCATACCTTATGATCATTCCCAAGGCCGATCGGCTACAGCCTAATGAACTCAAGGAAATCGAGGAAATCGCAAAGGATTTCGATTGCTCGATTCTGGAAATCCACGGCCGCAACCGTTGCGTATACGCGATTCTCGGTGACGAGAACCATGCCGTAATGTTCAAGCGCATTGCGGGCCTTCCCTACATTGGGAAGGTAGCCATGATCGAGTCCAGTTACAAGCTCATGGACCGCCAGTCGGGCTTGTCCGACCATGTCGTGAGGATGGGCGAAACCGAGGTCGGCATGGAAGCCCCCTTCGTAATAGGCGGACCTTGCACCATCGATCCGGCCAACCCCTCCCTTTATCTTGAGACCGCTCATGCCCTCAAGGAAGCCGGTGTCGATGCCCTCCGGGGGGGAGTCTGGAAGCCCCGAACCAATCCATATTCCTATCAGGGGGACAACAAGGCCCTCGAGATCATCCTTCAAGCCCGGGAGGAAACGGGCTTGCCCATCGACGTCGAAGTCATGGATGCGGAGCATCTCAAGCTCGCCTTGGAGGCCAAGGTGGACGTCCTGCAGGTCGGTACGCGCAATGCCCTCAACTATTCCCTTCTCAAGCAGATCGGCCGCGAGTCCGCGGAAACGAATTCGGCCGTCCTCCTGAAGCGTGGCCGGCATATGGCGTCCCCCGGCGAGTTCATAGCAGCCGCCGAGTACCTCGTGGCGGCGGGTAACCCCGACGTCATGCTTTGCCCGCGGGGTACCACGCCTGCTCTGGACGGCTATCGAAACCACCCCGACGAGTCCATTACGCCCTTGCTCAAGAACCGGACCTGGGCCCCCGTGGTGGTGGACCCTTCCCACAGCGTGGGGCATTCGGACTACGTCCTTGCCTGCGCCCTCTCCGCCGTCGCCTACGGGGCGGACGGGCTCTGCATCGAATCCCACGTGGAACCCCAGAGAGGAATTGGAGACGATCCCAAACAGGCCATCAATCCGGAAAAGATGAGGGAGCTCATCAAGGCCTGCCGGGCGGCTTTCCCGAACCGCTACAGGCCCGTCTGAAGCCTAGGCGCTAGGCCCCTAGGCGAAGATCCGGAGCCAGATAGCCCACGACGTAGTCGCGTACCGATTCCTCGAGCGTGAACATATCGTCGCGGTATCCTTGCTCCCGAAGCTTGTCGATGGTGGCTTCGGTGAAGTACTGGTACTTGTCTCGCAAGGTTTCAGGCATGTCGATGAAGTCTATGGAGGGCTCTTTGCCAAGAGCCGAGAAGATCGAGCGCCCAAGATCCAGCCAAGTACGCGCGGAACCATTCCCAAGGTTGAACAGGCCGGTTGCATCCGTGTTGCCGGCAAGCCACAAGGTCATTCGGACGGCATCCTTGACGTACAGAAAGTCCCTTTTTTGTTCACCGTCGCGGTAATCCGGACGGTGGCTCTTGAAGAGGGTCATCCGTCCCGTCCCGGCAATCTGGCCATAGGCCTTGCTCACGACTGATCGCATGTCGCCCTTGTGCTCCTCGTTTGGACCGTAGACGTTGAAGTACTTGAGCCCCGTGATTTGCCTAAGCCAACCTTCGTCGCGGGCCAGGAGATCGAACTTGTGCTTCGACCATCCATAGAGGTTGAGAGGCTGGAATTTTTCCAGATCCTCTTCCCGGTCGTCCATACCAAGGCTTCCGTCTCCATAGGTTGCGGCCGAGGAGGCGTAGACGAAGCGGGCGCCTTTTCCCAGGCACCATTCGCAAAGTTCCCTCGTGTAGAGGAAGTTGTTGTCGTGGAGGTATTCCTCGTCCGTTTCGGTGGTACTGGAACAGGCTCCGAGGTGGAGGATTTCTTTGACGCCCGACAATTCTTCGCTGTCGTCTCGAACGAGTTGCCTGAACTCGTCCACGCCCACGAATCGCCGGAATCTAAGGTGCTCGAGGTTTCTGCTCTTGAGCGAATCCTCCTCGTACTGGTCCACGAGCCAGACGTTTTCACGGTTCTGGTTGTTGATGCCCCAGATCACGGCGCTGCCAATCAAGCCGGCTCCGCCGGTGACGACCGTTGTGCCATCCGTTGATTCAGGCATCGGACAGCTCGACGGACCGGTTGCGGGCGGCATGGGCGGCCCGCTTGACGATTTCCCGAAGGTCATCCTCGCCGAAGCTCTCGAGAGCCGCTTGGGTCGTCCCGTTGGGCGAGGTTACCCGGTTACGGAGCTCCTCTGGGTGAAGGTCGCCTTCCTCCATCAGCTTAGCTGCTCCGATCACAGTGCGGGAAGCCAATTCCCTAGCGAGCCCGGGCTCGAGACCTATGTCCTTGCCCGCCTCCTCCAGGGCGCAGGCGAACTCGAAGACGTAGGCGGGCCCGCTGCCGCTGATGGCGGTGACTCGATCGATGTCTGCTTCTTCGTCCACTTCGCGGACGAAACCGAGGGAAGAAAGAACCCTACGGATCAAGTGGCGGTCTTCCTCAGTCGGTGGCTTTGCAAAAAGGAAACCGGTGGCTCCGGAACCGACTTGTCCGGGGGTGTTGGGCATGGAGCGAACGACGTTCCTAGCACCGTGGAAGACGGTCCTAAGCCGATCCAGGGTAATGCCCGCCATGATGGAAAGAATAAGCGAACCTTGGGAGTCTTCCCCGATGGAATCGGGAAGCTGGTCGAGTTGCTGGGGCTTGCAGCCAAGGACAAGCAGATCCGGGTTCGTGTTGAGAAGTTCCTCGGCCGAGTCGAAGCGCAGGATTCCCGTTTCCGCGGACAATTTTTCCGAAGTCCCGTCGGGTGCGGAACAGCAGGCAACGTCGTTTGATTCGAAGGCTTCGGCGCGAAGGAGACTTTTGACAATGGCGGAAACCATCTTCCCGGCTCCGACGAAAGCGACTTTACTATCTTTCATGGCGAATCTTGGCTGGGGGCGCTAGGTTTCGCCCCGGCTTGGGTGGTGGTGGTTTTGGAAGCCAGGTCGTGCAGGCATCTCTTGTTTCGGTTGATCAAAAAACACAGCAAGTTGGCTAGCCCGAGCATGGCCCAACTGCAGGAAAGTCCCTTTATCAGGGAACGGTAGAGAATCTGGCTGAAGCTTGGCGAGGGCGAACCGGTCAGGCTGGTCGTCCGAAGCGAAAAAACCGCTTTCCCGAGAGAGCGTCCATCGAATCGGGCTTCACAAGCCAGGAAGTAGAGAATGAAGGCCAGTGTATTGATCAGTTTGTAGTTGATCCTCGCTAGGAATTCATTGGTTTGTTCCGTCAATTGCCTTGCGGCCATTGAATCCTGATTCTCCGGGTTCATAATGAGCATTCCGAACCTAGCCCGCAGGTCGTCGAGCTCCCTCTCGGTCTGTTCCCCCAGTATTTTCGGGAGGTAGAGCAGGATCAGAGTCGAGAGGAAGATCAGGAGAATGAAATCCATGAGAAATGCCATCAACCGTAAGGGCACAGGTGCCGGGAGGGTTTCGATCTCCTGCCTTTCGGGGGAAGAGCTTTCGTCCATACCTGCCGATTAGCCCCTGGATGAAAATTGCTCGTAGGCCTTGACTGTATTCGCCATCAGCATGGCGACGGTCATGGGACCCACGCCACCGGGCACGGGTGTGATGAAGGAAGTCTTGGGGGCTACCTTTTCGAAGTCTACGTCTCCCACGAGACGGTAGCCGGATTTTTTCGTCTCGTCGGGAATGCGGTTGATGCCGACGTCTATTACCGTGGCGCCCGGACGAACCATATCCTCCGTCACGAACTGAGGTCTGCCGATCGCGGCAATGAGAACGTCCGCCTGGAGGGTATGATTTCTGAGGTCTGGGGTACGCGAGTGGCAATAGGTAACGGTGGCATTGCCGGGATTCCCCTTACGGAGAAGCAGCATGCCCGCGGGCTTGCCCACGATCAAGCTCCTGCCCAGCACCACCACTTGCTTGCCTTCCGTCTCTATCCCTTTCCTCTTGATGAGCTCGACGATCCCGGCCGGCGTGCATGAGGCGAATGCAGTTTCATCCTCTTGGCAGAGTTTGCCCAAGTTGGCTGCGTTGAACCCATCGACGTCCTTGGCAGGCGAGACGTTGTTGAAGATAACGCGATCATCGACGTGTTCGGGCAGGGGGGCTTGGACGAGAATCCCATGAACTTCAGGGTCGTCGTTCAGTTGATCGACGTTTTCGAGGAGTTCTTCTTGGGAAATGGATTCGGGGAAGACCAACAGCCTGCTTTCAATACCAATCTTGGCGGCGGTTTTTTGCTTCTTGTTTACGTAGGAAACCGAAGCAGGGTCTTCTCCTACCCGAACGAAGGCAACGCAAGGCTTGTCGTTGCCAAACTTCGCTACGCGCCCGGACAGTTCTTCGATGACGGCGGATGCGATCTCATTGCCGTCGATCAATTCCATGGAAAAATCCGCGCCTGTGGGCGGTTCAATCGAGCCTGCGCAGAAGCCGTGCCCGAATCACCAACTCCTTCGAGCCTTTTTCCAGGGCCTCGAGCTTTCCCAGAACGTTAACCTTTTGGTCTTTGAAGTCCAGCGGATCTAGAATTCTTAGGCCTCCTACGTCCACGAACGCAAGACGTTTGCCGCGGGAGTTTTCCAACTGAAAGGGAAAATCCCTCTCGAATCCGAGTTTGCGGGGCTTGAGGACGAGGGTGCCCTCAAAATGACGGTGAATGTTGACGGCCGGCGGGATGACGGGAGGCTTGAGCGGCATCTCGATTTGTCCGGGCTTGGGCTGCTGAGTTTCCAAGGGATCGAGTTCCTCGATGCCGGTCGGTTTGGCCGGCGGCGTGGGAGGTATGGGGGGCTCGGGTTGGCGAGCAATGGCATCGGTCCACTTTCTTCGGCCCACGACGACCGGCTCTACTTCCGTCGTGTGTGTGGTCGCTACAGGCAAGACGGGAACCGGTTGGGCGAATGCATCTGCCAAGTTAGGAGGCTGGGCTGCTTGCCCTTCCGGTTGGTTTTGCCCATGAAGAAAAAGAGCTAGAAAAGAACCGCCCCCCACAACGAGCGCCGCCAATATTTTCGTCATTGAATTTCCCATATTGGCAATCTAGGAAATTTCCCGGGGAAAGAGCAAATCAATTTCTTTGGAGCCGAGCTCTCGGTAACTTCCGACCGGAAGCTTTCGTAGAATGAGTCCCCCGATGGCAACCCTCTTGAGCTTTTTCACGCGGTAGCCGAAGGATTCGAAAACTCGGCGGATTTCCCTCTTTCTGCCGTGCCCCATAATGATTTCGAGCCTCATGTGACCGACGGGGCTGCCGTTTTTGGCACGCACTTCGTCCAACCTGAGGAATTCTCCGTCCGAGGTGACGCCTTTTGTAATTAAAGGCAGATGTTCCTTGGCAAGGGGCTTGCTGATCTCAACCTGATAGCGTTTGCGGACTTCGTTCGAAGGGTGGGTAAGCCGATGAGCGAGAGAGCCGTCATTGGTCAGGATTACCAGACCTTCGCTTTCCAGGTCCAGCCTGCCTGCGCAGAAAAGACGGAGGGACTGGTGCTTCTTGTCGAGAAGCTCGAATATGAGTCGCTTGGCGTGTTCGTCCTCGTTCGAGCAGGTGAAGCCCTTTGGTTTGTTTACCATGAGCGTGAGAATGGGCTGGGAATGGGCCTGCACCCGCCTCCCCTTGACCTTGACGATATCCTTGTCGGGATCCACGCGACGTCCCAGTTCGGCTTGTTCTCCATTTACGGTGACCAGACCTTCGGAGATCCAGCTTTCTCCCTTCCTGCGCGAGCAGAGGCCTGCCTCAGCCAGAAATTTCTGCAGCCTTAGGTTTCCTGAGGGCGTCTTTTCGCCTTGATTGGAATCGGACATGATAAGTTGTGGTTGCTTTACGCTTCGGTTTTTCCCATTTGTGAGAAACTAGAGCTTTGCCAATGTCGGGGAAGCCAAAAATTCAAATGAGCGAAGAACAGATGGAAGAATCTAGGGTTGCCGTAGTCACCGGGGCTGGTCGCGGGATCGGTCGAGCGATCGCCGAGAGCTTGGCGGGGCAGGGAATGAAAGTCTTTTGCGTGAGCAAAACCGAATCTTCCTGCGGGGCCGCGGCGGAGGCAATTTGCGAAAGTGGGGCAAAGGCGGTTGCCTTGCCCGTGGACGTCTCCTCCGGCGATGAGATCCGAAAAGCTTGCGAGGGTATCTTGGAAGAGCACGAGTGCGTGGACGTCCTTGTAAACAACGCGGGGATCACGAGGGACAACTTGCTTTTCCGCATGGAAGAGGCGGACTGGAACGACGTCCTCACCACCAACCTCACGAGTTGCTTCCACTGGATCAAGATGCTTGGGAGACCAATGACCCGTAAGCGATGGGGAAGAATCGTCAACGTTTCCTCGGTGGTGGGCCTTGCGGGGAACGCAGGACAGGCCAATTACGCAGCCGCCAAGGCCGGAATGATCGGGCTCACCAAGAGCCTGGCCCGAGAGTTCGCCGCCCGCTCGGTCACGGTGAATGCGATTGCCCCGGGCTTTATCGACACCGACATGACTTCCGGCTTGGACGAGCGCATCAAGGAAGTCGCCCTTAGCCAAGTTCCGCTGAAGAGATTTGGCTCCGTTCATGATATCGCTGAAATGGCATCCTTTCTTTGTTCCGAAAAGGCCTCCTACGTCACCGGGCAAGTTTTTACGGTTGACGGAGGGATGGTGATGTGAAGAAAAGGAAACAACCTAATAAACCTAACTTAATTACCATGTCCGAAAGCAACGCCGACCGCGTAAAGAAAATTATCGTCAGCCAACTTAACGTCAGCGAGGAGCAAGTTACTCCCGAAGCGAGTTTTATAGATGACTTGGGAGCGGATTCCCTCGATCAAGTCGAGCTCGTTATGGCGCTGGAGGAGGAGTTCGAGACCGAGATTCCGGAAGAGGAAGCGGAAAAGCTTCAGACTGTTGGAGCCGTAATCAGCTACGTTGACAGTAACCTCTCTTCATAATTCCTTTCTTTGTTGGGGAGTGGATGGGAACCGACTCGCTGGCTAGGAGGTCTTAGCTGATGAATCAAGTCGTAGTCACGGGGATTGGTGTCGTGGCTTCCGTGGGTGATGGGATCGATGAGTTCTGGTCGTCTCTAAAGTCGGGTAAGTCCGGCATCACTTCCGTCACTCGCTTCGATTGTTCCGACATCGCCAGCAAGGTTGCTTCCGAGATAACCGATTTCGACCCGGAGGAGATCATGGACCCCAAGGAGGTTCGCAGGAACGACCGCTATGCCCATTTGGCCCTCGCCGCCACTCACCACGCGCTTAAGGACGCCAACCTTTCCAGGGATGATCTAGTGCCCGAGAGGACCGGTGTGCTTGTGGGTTCCGGCATAGGAGGAATGGAGACGATCGAGAAGCAAATGACCACTCTCATAGAGCGGGGTCCCCGCCGCGTGTCCCCCTTCATGATACCTTCCCTTATTGCGAACATTGCCGGTGGAGTCATCGCTATCGACCTTGGCGCACAAGGTCCTAACTTTTCCGTCGTCAGCGCCTGCGCATCAGGTTCCCATGCCATCGGTGAGGCATTCGAAATGATTCGCAGGGGAGTCGCGGACATGATCTTTGCAGGAGGTAGCGAAGCTGCGGTTACCCGCATCGGTTTTGCAGGGTTTTCCTCCATGAAGGCCATGAGCACTAACTTCAACGATGATCCCAGCCGGGCCTCCCGTCCCTTTGACGCCCACAGGGATGGCTTCGTGATGGGGGAGGGAGCCGGTGTTCTTGTCTTGGAAACCAAGGAGAGCGCCGAGAAGAGAGGCACCCGCATCTATGCCGAGATTGCGGGATACTCCGCTACCTGCGATGCCTTTCACGTGACTACCCCTGATGGAGAGAGCAAGGCCCTTACCCTCTGCATGAAACAGGCCCTTGAATCGGCCCACATCGAAGGCTCTCAGGTCGACTACGTCAACGCCCACGGAACCTCCACCCCCTACAACGACCGGTCTGAGACCGTGGCCTTGAAAAACGTTTTCGGCGATCATGCCATGAACGGTCTCCAAATCAGTTCGACCAAGTCCATGACGGGGCATTTGCTCGGAGCGGCCGGGGCCATTGAGGCCGCCGCCGTCTGCAAGGCAATCGAGGAAGACGTTCTTCCCCCCACCATCAACTATGAGGAACCGGATCCTGATTGCGATCTTGATTACGTGCCCAATGAGGCCCGCGAGTCGACGGTCGGGGTAGCCATGAGCAATAATTCGGGGTTTGGCGGGCATAACGCCTCTCTGGTCTTTAGAAAGATTTGATGCGGGCGGGCGGGCTTTAAATGCTTGCTAGCACCGTAGTGGTCTCTTACCCTGCATCCCTGTTATGCACCCGTAGCTCAATTGGATAGAGCGCCTGACTACGGATCAGGAGGTTGGGAGTTCGACTCTCTCCGGGTGTGCCATTCCAAGCTAGTCGAATGACTCTTTGTCCGAATGGATTTCTACGATGGGGTCTTTTGGGTGGACGTGATTTTGTTTCATTGCGTATCAATACTTTCCCTTGGGTAAGGTTTGAGGGTAACGGATCCGGCAATTTGAAGGTAGGCAGTAGCAATTAACAAAGAGGCAACGGGAAGGTCATACGGGTTGTTCATTTAATTTAAACATGAAGTCATTTCCTGATATAGAAGACTACAAAGGCCGATTTTTCCAAGGGTCCAACATTCCCGATGGCGATTACCTAAACACTCACTACCCGAGATTCAAAATGACTTGGGATTTTGCCTGGAGAAAAACGGACAAGATCGCGACTCTGCTCGACATCGGCGCCCACTGGCTGCATCAGAGCGTAGTTTACGCAAAGAGAGGAGTGGAGGTCACGGCGGCTGAACTTCCCACCACTTTGAGCGCTCCAGTGGTGCAAAAAGTTGCACAGGAACACGATATAAAATTGGTTTCATATACTGATTTAAGCAAGCCCGAGGTCTTCGGTCAACTGCCTGAAAATCATTACGAAGTCGTCCTCTTTACCGAGATTATCGAACACATCACCTTCAACCCCGTTGATATGTGGAAGGCAATCTACCGGGTGCTTCGACCTGGAGGGAGGATCATCGTTACCACTCCAAATTACTATCATCTGGGAGGAAGGGCTTGGGCTCTCAAACGGTTTTTATCTCGTTCAGGCGGTGGAATCTCCCCTCAGGAAATCCTCAACATACCTACCTATGGCCCACATTGGAAAGAATTCTCCGCGAGGGAATTACGGGATTACTTTACAATGCTTTCCCCCGATTTCGAGGTTACCGAAATCCAACACGTCAGTATTCCCTATTTCCAGCCAACCAGCTCTAGGCAAAAAGTCCAAAGCATGCTGGAGAGTTGGTTTCCTTTGCTGCGAAACAACCTCTTTGTTGAAGTCACTCTTTCCCGCAAGGAGGACGGAATCGTTTCGAAGCCAAGCTGGTCCCATCCGGTTCGAGGCTGATTTTGGTTTCTTGGAATACCCTGTGGCACTCTTCCGCGAAACACTCGTTGGGTAACTCAGCAAGTAAATGGAATGAGGGTGAGGGGTGCGATAATACTCTCCGGGCGCATTACCCGGATTCGTTTCCTGATGGGGATTAATTTTCTTCCCGCTTGTTCTCGCCGGAATCTTCCTCTTCCTCGGATTCTTCGGAAGCAGGTTTGTCGCCGGAACCCGAATCTTTCGCATCCTTGTTAGCCTCAGAATCGTCCTCACTTTCGCTGGAGACAGGCGAGCCGGATTCCTTTGCGTGATCTTTTTTTGGTTCTTGGGCTGAACCTTCTTCAGTCTTCTTGTCGGTAGGCTCTTTCTCCTTGGAATCTTTCTCTTCCTCGGCACCATCGGGCTTTCCATCGCTCTCGCTGCGGAAGGGTGAGCGAAATTCCTTTGCCGGTCCCTCTTTCCGGTCTTGGGTTCGTTCGCTTTCAGTTGTGTTAGAGGCAGGCTTATCCTCCTCCTTGAGATCGTCCTTCGACTTGCGGTCTGGCTTGCTTTTGACAGGTGGGTCATCGGTGACTTTTTTGGCCACTGACGAATCATTGTCCTGGGAGGCGTCGGTTTTCTTGGCAAAGCCTTCCTCCTCATCGGGTTCATTGGGCTTTTCGCCGTCCTCTTTTTTCTTGGAAGCCTTGAAGGACTCCTTTTTTCCGGAGTCGTCCTTCTTCGAATCCTTGTCCTTGGCGTCATCATCGTCGCTCTCTCCCTTTTGCCTTTGCTTTTTCCGGTCTGAAATCTCCGCCTGGGCAGCCATTTCCTTGCGGGCCTGGACGAATGAAATTACGCAAAGAATAACGAAAATCAGAAGGATTCCAGCCGAGGACAACATGGAGAGAGGTTTCAGCATGGAGGTCTGAATAATCCCATTGGGTTCCCCCTTGAGCCAGTTCATTTCGGAAACGGCCGGAAAAATCATCTTGGCTACGGCAAAGAAGCTGAGTAAGCCGATCAGCACGGCGATGTGCATAATGTGCTTGCGGGCGTTAGGCTTACTTTCGGCGAGCAGGACTAGGAGGATGAGAGCAATGCCGATAAATGCCGGGATCATGGCTGTTACGCTCTTCCCGAAATGCAGCTTCTCTCCAGGTTTGGGCTTGGGCTCGATAGCCACGTTCTTCCAGTTCGATAATTGCAAGGTGACGTTGCCGTCGTTTCCGGCCTGGTTCTTGTAGACGAACTTGATCGTGGCTTCTTCTTTGTCGACTTTGCTCCATTCGACGACAACCGGGTCCTCATCCCCAGCACTCTGCATATTCTCGGCCTCCTGCAGGAGTCCGGCAAGGGTGTCCCCCCTCGAAGAGGCGTACCAGAAGGATTTTACTTTACCCTTGTGCTCATGATCGGTAACGCCGTAATTCGACAGGGAGGCTTCCTTTGCATGAGAAGTGTTCAGGCGGTCGATCAGCCAGTATGCCTGCTCGCCCGCAGAGTCGCTGGAGGAATAGCCCAAGTCCACATTGTGCGTCTGAGTGCCGTCCGAGAGGATCATCTTGGCTTCGTTGTCCAGAGGTCCGGTGACCTTGATGGATAAGCCCGAGTCCTGCATTAGGTAACCGAGCGAGCCGGTCAGGATTAGCAGGCCCCCAAGGATAAAAGTTGGTATTTTGAGCATCGCGTCAGAGAACTGTTTTCAAGGCTTCCATGCAAGCATGGAAAGAAGAAAATGTAAATTTGATAAAAATTCCTTCGAATTTTCTCCTAAAACCGATATCTTCCCTCATAATTCGATCCTATGCCCCATCAAGCCATACCTACGCCGGAAACCGAGGAGAAGACCAGTCGAGAGATTGCCGCTCCATGGAAGGTCATTGTGCTGAACGATCCTGTTAACCTAATGAGCTACGTAGTCATGGTTTTCCGCAAGGTTTTCGGCTACGGTGAGCAAAAGGCGACCAAACACATGCGTGAGGTCCACGAGTTGGGCAAGTCGATTCTTTGGACGGGTGATCGAGAACAGGCCGAAACCTACGTCTACGAATTGCAAAGATGGCGCCTGCAGACGGTCCTGGAACGAGATGATTGAGTTTTCTCTCCAAGTGGAATCCAGAATCATTCAGGCCATTTTGCCCGAACTTGGAAAGATATATGCGGCTTCCCAGCGCGAATCCGTCTACCCGTTCGTCTGCCCCAATCCACTTGATGACGATCTGGTTGAGGCTTGGGAGAATGGCCTGGCCGAGGAAGGACGAGGGGACCGGGAGGCGGTCGCCCGCCTGATGAGCGACCCGAAGTTTGCTCATGGACGAGTGGCGGTGCCGGAAGCCGAGGCCGAGGATTTGCTTCGTGGATTGACTGAGTTGCGCCTGGCCATCAGGAGCCATTGCCTGGCGGAAGTGCCCGATGAGGAATTGCAATCCTCAGAGTTTTCCTTGAGCGGAAGGGATGCCTCTGAGCGTTTAGGCTACTTCGGCTACCTCGTGCTGGCGGAAATACAGGAACGGCTAATCGAGCGCATGGGCTAGGGCCTAGCCGGGGCGAAGGATCCGGTTGTTCGCGATGGCAATGCCGCCGAGCATGGCCCCTACGATTCCGACGTAACCTTGGTCGGTTCCGGCAAGGAAGAGATTCTCCAAATGGGTCGATCCATCCCGTCTCTTGACAGGGGACCCGTAAAGGGCTCCGTTTCGATGGTCGGTGTACTTCTTTATCGTCCTCGGGGTGAAGGTATCGCGAAGGATAATCTTGGCGTGAAAGTCCTCCAGTTGCGATTCTTCCTTGGACAGATACCGCAATCCATTTGCCAGGACTCGTTCCTCCCACGAAGCCTTTTCCTTTTCGTAGTCTTTCTGCGGCAGTCCGGCCCAATGGCCGAAATTAGCGGGATGAGTGATGCGGAGTTTGCTTCTTGCTCCTTGTGCATGAACGTCCGGGCCGTAATTCTCGGGCAGGCAAATAACCCCCGATCGCACGTCCAGGGCGCCCTTAGGTTCATCGAAGTGGAAGGTTTCCGAATCATTGAAGAAAAGGGTGGTCTCATCCCAGCCGAGATCCCCCGGTTGCCCTTCGTAGACGAAAATTGACTCCATGATGGAGAACCTTCCCTCAGTGGGAGGCTCGGGCGAACCGGTTGGCTTGAGGAGAGACTGGGTCTCAACCGCCCCGCAGGTAGAGATGACGAAATCCGCCGAGAGCCTCTCCCCGTTTCCCAGCTTGAGCTCGGAAGCCTTGGAGCCATTATTTACGATTGCCTCTACCTGGCATTTCATTTTCCGCTTCACTCCAAGTTCCCTGAGTTTCCTGGTTATGGGATCGAGGATGGCCCGGATTCCTCGTTCGGGCCTTGATAACCCTTGCCTGAAGATTGCGTCGAAGAGCATTACGAAAGTCGGGAAGTCTATGTCGTTGGGTCGGGCTGAGCCGTAATAACAAGTAGGGCAGAGAAGCATTTCGCCGAGCAAAGGCTCACGGATGGCTTCCCTTAGGATTTCACGGGTTGAAAGTTCCTTTGCATCCACAGAATAGGCAGGGAATTCCTCCATTTGGGAAAGGAGGGAGAGGAACCTGTCTTTTTCCGCGGGAAATTTTTCTTCCACTTGGGAAAGGAAAAAGTCGAAATCGTTGTCGAAAAGGAGGCTTTCCGTTCCAAAGGTAATCCTAGAGTGACTCTGGGGGTGGAGTTTAAGGGAATCGATGGGGATCCTCAACTGCCTGCAAAGCTTGAGCAAAGGGGACGACTTCCCTGATTTTTCGGAAGGATAATTGGTCAGGGCGTGCAGCCCTACGTCGAACTTGATGCCTTTTTGGGAATAGAAGCTGTTGAGGCCTCCTACTACGGAGTGTCTTTCCAGCAAGACCACACTTTTGCCGAACATGGCCAAACGCAGTGCTGCGGAAAGACCGGAAAGACCGGCCCCAATGACGGCGACATCGCAGTGGCTGTCTGCTTGTTTGGGTGAGGAGGCTGCAGGCAAACCAGAGGACCCGAGATGGATAGGGGGCTAGGCTGCTGCTCCCGACTCGAACTTGGGGAGAAGGTAGTTGGCGGAGCTGTCGAGGGACTCGAGCTCGCGGTACTCGGCCTCGGGTACGTCTATACCGTGCTGCTTTCTAAGCTCCATCACTATGTCGAGGAAGTCCATGGAATCCAAGTCCAGTTGATCCCGCAGGCGGACTTCGGGCTTGACGTCCGACAAGTCCTCGTCGGGGGCAATCTCGGCAATGATGTCGAGTACGATTTGTCTGACCTTTTCTTTGTTCATAGCTCGGTGGAAGGCCTTTGTAACCTAATCCTCGAATTTTTTCAAGATAAGAACGGAATTGATTCCAAGCATGCCAAATGAATTGTTGAGGATGATTCGGACGCCCTCCTCGCTCTCCCGCGGTTCGTCCACGACCAAACCCGGCAGCGCGCACTCGGGATCGAGGTCGTCGACGTTGATAGTCGCGTGAACGAGGCCGTCCCGGAAGGAGGGAAGATTGCCGGCAAGCTCCAAGGCCCCGGCTGCTCCCATGGTATGTCCGATGAAGCTCTTGGTGTTGTTGATCAAGGTCTTTGTGTCTTCCCCGAAAACGTTCCTGAGAGCTTTGCATTCCTGTTCGTCCCCTTGTGGGGTGGAAGTAGCGTGGGAACTTACCATGTCGACCGTCCCTGCTTCGATACCGGCGTTGTCGAGGGCTTGACGGATGCACTCCTCCTGTCTCTCCGGATTGGGTAGTACGTAGTCCGTGCCATCGGAATTGATTCGATAGCCGAGAATCTCAGCTACTATCTCGGCTCCTCTCCTGCGTGCGTCTTCGAGCCTTTCCAGAACGTAGATGCAGCCCCCTTCGCTTACCACGATGCCGTTGCGTCCGCGATCGAAGGGTCGGCTTGCCTTGTGTGGATCTTCATGAGAGGCCAAGGCTCCCTGGCTCTTGAATCCCGCGAATATTCCATAAGCCCGGATACTTTCGCTGACCCCACCGGCAAGGGCAAGGTCGCATTCCCCAAGCCTGAGCATCTGGGCGCCCTGTATGATTCCAGCGTTGCCTGCCGCACAGGCGGCGCCCACGGTGTAATGGGGACCGGTCAAACCCAGGTTGACGGTAATTTCACCGGCTGGGTTGTTGGCTACGGTACGGGGGTTATGGTGATGGCTCCAATATTTCACCTCTTCCTCGTAGTGATCGAAAAGTTGGCAGACCTCCGTCTCGGTCTCAACGTTTCCGTGCTCGGTGATGCCCAAGTAGGTCCCGATCCTTGATGGATCCAAACCTGAAAGGTCGAGTCCTGCATAAGCCAAGGCTTCGTGAGCGCAGAAAATCCCGATTCCTCCGGCCCGGGTTCCGACTCTGACCTCCTTGCGATTCTGGTACTTGGTCTTCTCGAAATCACATACTCCCGCCGGCAGGTCTCCCATGTTGCGGACCGGGAATGAGCTGACGCCACTCCGCCCTTCCAAAAGGGCTTCTCGATAGGTGCCCAAGTCGTTGCCCAGCGGGCTGGTCAAGCCCACTCCGGTTATCACGATACGCTCTTTGCTCATAGTGGATGAAAATGGTAAATAATCATCAATGCATCAAATCGTACCGAAAGGCAAGTAGTCACCTGAGGGTTTAGTACCTTATCCCGTATGCGTCTATTCTTTTGCGCAGGGTTGTTCGGGTAATGCCCAGAATAGCGGATGCCTTTACTTGGTTCCCACCGGTCTCCCGAAGGGTTCTCCGAATCATTTCCCTTTCCACGGCCTCGAGCAGTTTTGACTGTGAGTTTTCTCTAGCATGGGCATAGGCCATGTCGTAGCTTTCCTCGGATGAAATGGAATGAGGAACGCTAGGAGTCGGCTTTTCGTTTTCCACGGCTTTGGTCTGACCGAAGGCTTCGTCATCCTTTTCGAAGTGAGCATCCGGGGCTTGGTCGACCGGAGCCTTGGGCCCCGTTCGCTTTTCGGCCGGAGGTTGGCTACCCGGGGCGGAAATCTCTTGGGCTCCTGCCTCAAGGAGATTTCCGAGAGTAGAGGGCAAATCCTTGCTCAGGATTCGTTTTCCCTTCGAAACCACCGAAGCCGAGTGAAGGACGTTCTCCAGTTCCCTCACGTTGCCGGGCCAGTCGTATTTCTGCAAAACCCCTACGGCCTCCTTGGAAATTTCCGTGGTGCCGGTGGATTGCTCCCTGCTCAGCCTTTGGAGCATAAAGTCGACCAACTCGGGCAAGTCCTCCATCCTTTTCCTCAAGGGAGGGGTCTCGATCCGTACTACGTTCAAGCGATAGTACAGGTCCTCCCGGAAGGTCTTCTCCTTAACCATATCCTCCAGGTTCTTGTGCGTGGCCGCAATTAGCCTGACGTCGACCTTCTTGACCTTGGTAGCTCCCACTCGCTGAATTTCTCCCTCCTGGATAGCCCGCAGAATCTTGGTCTGAGTGGGGAGCTGCATATCCCCGATCTCGTCCAGAAAGAGAGTTCCGCCATGGCAGAGTTCGAACTGTCCCGCCTTGGCGTCGGTAGCTCCGGTGAAAGAGCCTTTCTCGTGTCCGAAAAGCTCGCTTTCAATGAGATTTTCTGGGATGGCCGCACAGTTGACGGCATGAAAAGGACGCTTGGAGCGATGGCTGTGCCTATGGATGCATCTGGCGATCAATTCCTTTCCGGTGCCACTTTCCCCGGTGACCATAACGGTTGCCTCGGATGCCGCTACCTGCCCGACCTGCTTGAGGACCTGCTGCATCCGCTCGCCGCTCCCGACGATTCCTTCAGCGTAATCAGAGGAGTTGAGCAAATGCTCGTAAGTTTCCTCCGCCCCGACGTAGTCCTTGCCGGCCTTGAGGGCCTTGGCCACGAGTTCCTTAAGCTTTTTCAGGTCGAATGGCTTGAGCACGTAGTCGAAAGCTCCGTGCTTCATGGCCTCGATGGCGGTTTGGGACGTGCCGTATGCAGTCATCAGGATGACCAAGGAGTTGGGTGCGGCGGTTCTCAGGTGCTGGAGAGTCTCGATGCCGGAAATACCGCACATGCGGTTATCAAGGAAAATGAGATTCGGGTTTTCCTTGCGGGCGGTCTTGATTCCCTCTTCTCCCGAGTCGGAGCAGATTACGGCGTGACCCTCTTGGGAAAGGACGCGGTCGAGCGAATACCGGATCTCGGCATCATCATCGATTAATAGAACGGTAGCCTTTGAGTTCGTCACTAGGTCGTTGCTGGTTGAGGGAGTGGGCATAATGACGTATCTGGGAAAATCGTAAAGCCAAAGGCATGGATCCTCGAATAAAACTAGCATGAGCCTTGTTCGAATTTTTGTAGACCGATCAAAAAACCGGTAAAGCGAAAGCTTTTTGTTGAAGATTTCGCTGGTTGGCCCTTTGATGAATCTCCCAGAAACACCAAACTCAAGCCCCATGAAAAAGACGATCCTTTTCCTTTCCCCAACTATCTTGGCTCTTGTTGCCGGCCTGCATGGTGATCCTGCCGACCCCTCGAAGGTGGATTCCGATTATGCCATACAGGGTGAATATTCCGGGACGGTCAAGGGTGAGGAAGGCGATTTCAAGCTGGGTTGTCAGGTCGTGGCCATGGGCAATGGAAACTTCATGGCCAGAGGATACGTCGGCGGTTTGCCAGGAGACGGGTGGAACCTGAGCAAGGAGGAGACGGTCATTGCCTCGATCCGGGAAAATCGAAGCACGGTTTTCGAGAACGACAAGCGCCGTGCCATCCTGAAGGAAGGAGCCATGGAGATACAAACACTCGACGGGAATAAAATCGGCTCGCTCGAGCGCATCCTCCGCAAGAGCCCCACCCTCGGGGCAAAGCCTCCCAGGGGGGCCGTTGTTCTATTCGAGGGTGCCTCGACCAAGAATTTCAAACCTGGCCGGATGACCGAGGATCATCTCCTTATGGAGGGAGCCAAGAGCATCAAGCTTTTCGGGGATCATCGTCTGCATGTTGAGTTCCGCTTGCCTTATAAGCCGACCGCCCGGGGGCAGGGCAGGGGGAACAGCGGACTTTACCTCCAGGGGAGGTACGAAGTCCAGATGCTCGATTCTTTTGGACTGGAGGGCAAAAGCAACGAATGTGGCGGAGTTTATGGTATCGCTCCGCCCCGTGAAAACATGTGCTTTCCTCCTTTGACTTGGCAGACTTACGACGTTGATTTCAGGTCGGCCCGCTTCGAGGACGGAAAGAAGACCAAGAATGCATTCATGACCGTCCGCCACAACGGAGTGGTTGTCCACGACCAGCTGAACTTGCCCAAGCGTACGACCGCGTCTCCACTCAAAGAGGGGCCCGAGCCCGGCTTCGTGTACCTACAGAACCACGGCAACCCGGTCCGCTATAGGAACATCTGGGTACTCCCTCTTTCCAAGTGATGCATACCCGAGCTGGAGCCTTAGCCCTTTTCCTTCTCTTATTTTCCTGCGGACGCGACCAGGGCGAGGAGTCGCCGGACGGATCCGACTCCGGAACAAAAGAACAAGTGCCTCATGAGGGTAATGCTTCTCTTCAAGGAACCGAGCCACTCGGGACAGGGAACGATGACACTTCCTCTGAAACCGCCGATAAGGCTCCCTCGTTGGAAGCGGCCTTTCCCGAGCAGGAGCGAATACAGTTTATCCTGTCCAAGGCAAACCCCGCATATAAGGGGCAGGGACGCTTCGAGGAAAGGGACGGTCGAATCGTCGCCGCCCACTTTCCCGATTGCGGACTGCGTGATCTTTCCCCTCTGCGGGGGCTGGATCTTGAGTTCCTCGACTTGAGAGGGAACCCCGTTCGTGAAATCCGTCACTTGGAGGGGATGCCCCTCAAGAGTCTTTGGATGGAGGACACGGAAGTGGTCAACCTGAAGAGCCTGAAGGAGGCTAAGCTGGTGGAACTTGGGCTTAACAACAGCCCGGTCGAGTCCCTTGACGGCCTCCAGGGGCAACCCCTTGAGAAACTCTATGCCGTGGCTACGCGCATCACTGACGTCGAGCCTCTTGGACGAACCAGTCTACGACAGCTATGGCTTACCGACTCGCCCGTGGCCGATCTTTCCCATTTGGCCGGTCTCCCGCTGGAGAGCCTGACGGTCCACCGTACCCTGGTAAGGGATCTTTCCTTCGTTCGCAAGTTACCCGTCATCCAGAGGCTCCACATCGGCGAGACCTTGATAGAGGACCTTACCCCTCTTGAGGGCCTGAGGCTGTCGCGCTTGGTCTTTACGCCCTCCCGGATCAAGAGGGGCCTGGAGGTTGTCCGTAGGCTTCAAGGCTTGCGAGAGATCGGCACCGCCTTCGACGACCGCCGAAAGGACCTCATGCCTCCGGCGGCCTTTTGGAGCTCCTTAGGCAAGTAGTACGAGGGGTTCACGCTTTTCGACCGTGTCCCTTGAACTTTTCCGAGGGCGGTGGAATGGGTAGCGGTCGGGGCAAACTCAAGATCTCCTCCTTGAGAAAAAGCTTTCGGTTGTTTCTCTCGTTGGGATAGGCCTTCAGATAGCCCTTCTTGACGTATTTCATGACTGGGTGCGTCTGTTTGAAGCCGAGGATGTGGGCCGCTTCGCTCGCACTGATCGTATCCGTACTAACGACACTTTTTTTATTACTATGGGAGTTCATACTTCAAGCATTGGCATCTTCATAATTTTGGCACTGCCTGCAAGTAAAAGAAAAACTCGCTTTTTTCCGCGTTTGTTTTCATCTGAATTTCTACCGAAAAATGAATATTATTTCCCTGTAATTTCTTTAAGGAGTTTTTCTGTGGATTGGTTACTTTTGACTCTGGCGGGATACATTTTTGTGGTTGCACGAGTCGTAATCTTTACTAATTCGGCGTATTCCCGACCTGCGACGTCGATGAATCCGCATTGATGGTTTTCACGATCCTTCCGCCCTGAAGCCGGTTGATCAATCCACTGAAACCAATGAACGCCGACGAATCGAGGGTCGGCTAGAGCTGATGCTAGGTAGTGAGCAAAGGACAAGGCTCTTTGTCTTTGATCCCATGAACCAGACAAACCGGGACTTGGCACGCCCCGATCTACCGCTCCAAAATGAAATTCGCTGGCCATAATGGGAATATCGGCATTGGCAGGCACCTGCCAGGATCGTACTCTTGAATCGTATACGTTGACCGAAAAGACGTCGACGGATCCGAGCGCTCCTTGGCCCAGAACGCTTGGTCCGCGGTGCGTGCGACATCCTAGATAGAGGGTGCCGGGTAAAACGTTTTCCACCGCTTTCTTACACTTGGAGAAAAAAGTCCGAACAAAGGGAAGATAGAGCTTGTCCAGATCCTTTGCCAACGCCGGGGAGTTTGGCTTGCCCAGCTTTTGCAACTGTTCAAGAGCCCACTTTTTGGTCGGATGCTCCGTGGGCATCTTGAGAATGGTCTGTCCGATCCGGTCCGGCCACTCGAGTTCGTTCCCAATGAATATGCCGAGACAATACGGATCATTTTTGGCCCATGCCAGTTTCTTGAGTCCCTTTTCCATGTCGGCTTGGAAATCAGGGCGGAAAGGGGAGGGGAACTTCCGGTGTCCCCAGACCTGCCACCAAATCGATGAGATCAGGACATAGGGCGTCTTGCCCTCCTTTTGCAAATTTTCATCCGACCAGCAACCCAACGTGTTCAAGCCCCAAGCCCGATAGCGGTCGTGTATTCCTTGGTTGATTTTCTTTTTCCAACCTTCCCCGAAATACCTCTGATAGTTCATTGCGGGAAAGTTCACGAATTGTTTGCCGCCCACCTTTCGCATGCCGGTCCATTGCAAGTAGTCTTTTCCTTTGGGCAGGTAGCTGAAGAAGTTACCGTGCGCCCTGTCCGGTTCGGCCAAAGTCTCGGTACGGTGTCCCGTAAGGCAAGCTCCGACCGAGAAGAACAGATAGCCCTCCGGGTCAATCAACCACCATTTGCCATCGAGTTTTTCCGTACGAAATCTGCCCGTCCCTTTCTGCTTGGGACCTCCGGTCCATCCACCGAATTTGCCAACCTTTCGCTTTTTGGTTAAGTCCTCAGCTGCCTTGAGCTGTTTGGCCATGGTTTTGCGAGCGTCCGTTATGCCTGTTGCCTTGCCAGGCCAGTCAACTGCCCGAACTTGTCCGAGTTCGTCGAGGTAGGGTAGTTTCTCCAATTTGTTGTTGAGCCCGTCCGACTCATGCCATGCCAGAAAAGGAGGGTCGATGAGAAGATCAACCAATCCGCTCGTGGAAGTAATGACCATAGTGATTTCCCTAAGGTCTTCGGGGAAAAACCTTCGCCAATGAATACGATGGCCGTTGGGACGGGCAAGTTGACCGTTGAATGGTTTCGGTCCCCTGTATCTTTCCTCGACCATGGGAAAAGGAAAGCCGAGGGTCGTCTTTTCCCAAGATGGAGCTACCGCGAACCCGACGGCATGATGAGACCAACTGGTTAGTTTTCCGTTGTTCAATCGACCCTCGATGGTGGTGAGTCCATCGGTCCAGTTTTGCACGGGGATGCCGATTAGCTTGTACGCGCTTGCGTCCCAATGGAGCTTGTCTTGCGGGATGAATGAAAGGTTCATCGGGCTCTTTCCGGTAACCTTGTACTTTTTCCCCCATCTAACAGCCTTTCCGCCCTCGATTTTCTTGAGCTCGGTGAGCAAGGTGGCCCGGGGCGCGAATAATTCGGCAGAATGAATAGCCGGGCTCTTTTGCCTGCCGATCTGTAATGCAACCGTGCTGCGCTTGGACTGCATAACCTCCTTCACTTCTAGTGCCATGCGTTTCACTCTGGTTTTTTGGGAAACCTCTTCGATCTGGTTGGAGTTTTCCAGTGGATCGGATGCAAGGTCATACAGTTCGACTGGCTCAAGTTTTTTTGTCACGATCAGTTTCCATGTGCCATTGCGAAACATTTTCTTGGATTGTTGCCCTTGAAAAGTTCCGTTGTTTGCCTGGACGAGCAAAGACTGGCGCCCTATGGCTTCCTTTTTGCCAAGGAGAATTCCAAGGAAGGATTGGCTGTCCAACCCATGGGCACGGTCGATCGTTTGCAAAGTTATTTCCGCTAAGGTTGCGAAGATGTCTTGTAATCCGATCAGGCTATCGGACATCGATCCTGGTTTAACGGGTGAATCTTTTTGTCCATTGCCCCAACCGACGATGAAAGGTACGCGATGCCCCCCTTCGTAGATTTGCCCTTTGCTTCCGCGAAGGCCCGCGTTCGAATTGTGACCCCTTCTATGCTTGCCAGGAGCTCCGCGGGAAAGTCCGCCATTGTCACTGGTGAAGATAATGAGTGTGTTTTGGAGTTCGCCTGCCCTCCTTAGCCTGGTGATGATTTTTCCAAGCGTCAGGTCGGCTTCCACCATCATATCCAAATGTGCGTCAAGCGATGAGTCTCGCACTTGCTTGCCATCCATTTCTTCGGGAGGAGTGTGAGGGACATGGCAGGACTGGCTACAGTAATGCATGAAGAAGGGCTTGCGAATTGCGGTTTTTGAATTTTCGGAAAAGTGACGGTCCAAGAAGGAGATCGCCCGCTCGGTCAAGATCGGTCCGGCCCTAGACGAATCCCAATCCGCGGAGCCGAATCCATCCGCTTCGATGACTGATTTTCCATAGGTTCCCTTCTTCCATTCCCGTAAATTGTGTGGACCTCCGACCAACATTCCATTTTCTAAGGCGATGTAGGGAGACCCTTGAATGCCCTGCGGAAGCTCATAGGCATAGTCGAATCCAAAGGAAGCTGGAGTATCTTCGACACGTTTTGAAAAATCGAAATCTTCAAAGCCTCCCTTCCTGTCGAACTTGGGCATGCCCGTCGTCTTGCTTATCACCTTTCCGCCCAAATGAACCTTGCCAATGAAGGCTGTCCGGTAACCGGCATCCTTCATGAGTTGACCGATCGTTTTCTGTCCAGGAAGCACTTGGCTGGGCATGTTGAAAAGCCAAGTGCCGTTTTCCAAACGACCCCGCCAGGGATAATTTCCGGTCATCACGCTGTAACGCGTGGGGGCACAAACTGCGGAAGGCGAATGCGCATCCGTAAAGCGCATTCCTTGCTCCGCTATTTTTTCCAAATTAGGAAGGAAAACTTTGCTTTCCGGGTTGTAGACACGGCAGTCTCCGATGCCCATGTCATCCATGAGGAAAATCAGAACGTTAGGAGGGGAGGGCGGCAGCGCTCCTCCTTGAACTGAAGTGGCCAACAAGCTGACATAGAGGCATGTCCAGAATAAGAAGCTTAGGGATGAGCAATACGGGCGTTTGCCCTGAGGGCTGAGCTTCAAAGATTTCACAGGCAACCCTTGACCCGACCTAGGCACCTTTTTTCCTGTGGGCGTGGAATTCCGGCCAAGAGAGCGTTCCGTCTTTGTTTGCATCGGCCTTGGGGTTTTTCTTGAAATACTGGTTCTTCCAATACTCCGCATCCTTAGGCACATCCTTCGACTTCTTATGCGCGTTCAGTTCTGGCCAGGAGAGCGTTCCGTCTTTGTTTGAATCGGCCTGTGGGTTTTTCTTGAAGTATTGATCCTTCCAGTATTCGTTGCTTTTTGGCTTTTCAGGAATGCTTTCCGGGATGATGGACAGTAGTTTCTTGCGGTACTTTTCGAGGGTTTCGGAATAGTTGGAATCGAGAGCCAAGTTGTTCCACTCATGGTTGTCTTTGGCCGTGTGATAGAGCTCTTCCTTGCCGTTTTCATAGCGGACGTAGCGCCAATCCTTAAAGCGGAGCGAATAGCTTTGGTAGGCTGGGTCATAGTATTGGGCCCACTTGTATAGGGTGGTGAGCGCGTAATCAGGTCCTTCCCATTTGTCTTTTTGCGGATGGGTGAGGAAGGGCTTGAGCGAGAACCCGTCCAAGGGACGCCCCTTCTCATTTTTCATGGTGTTTTCCGGCAGACCGCACAGGTCAAGAAGCGTAGGGTATAAGTCGACGAGGGAGACAGGGTGGGCGGAACTCTTTCCTGCCTTGGAGACCCCCGGTACTCTCAAAACGAGAGGCACGCGGGTGCTTTCCTGCCAGAGGGAATTCTTGTAGAGATAATCCTTTTCTCCATTTCCCCACCCATGGTCACTGGTGAATACGACAATCGTATTCTTTGCAAGGCCGGTTTCGTCGAGCGCATGTAGAAGATCACCCACCAAATCATCGATCGATGCCACGCTTGCGAGATAGGCTTGAATGAACTTCTTCAAAGCCAGTTCGCGCTCACCCCCGTAGGATGCGATCAGGCTGTCGTACATTTTTGTTCCGCGATCTCCACTCCGGTCGTCTTCTTTCGACGTTACGGTGTTTTTAAAGGTATCCTTGGCATCGCCTTGGAGGATTTTGGGAAGTTTGATTGAATCCAAGGGAAAACGGTCGAAGTATTTTTGCGGGACGATCAAGGGGGTATGCGGACGGACGAAACCGACTCCCATGAAGAAGGGTTTACGCCCCTTTTCCGACGCAAGTTCATTAAGCCGATTGACCGCCCATTGGGCGTTCAATTCGTCTCCGGTCAAGTC
>CEUU01055832.1_pt1 | contig 56955 bp, 44 predicted proteins | sample 531321 | NCBI WGS metagenome assembly CEUU01 (sample SAMEA2622658, study PRJEB7988) | marine metagenome | isolation source: saline water (ENVO:00002010), including
TTAGTTGATTCGTGGATGCATATTATCCCTCAATTAATAGGAGCAATCGCTGCTGTTTATCTACATAAAACTGTAATGGTCGCTTCAGAATAATTCTAATACATAGAAATATCGAAAGTATTCAAAATGGATCGATTTGAATTACATGCCAAACCTCAACCTTTTTTGACCCTTCAACTCTTGCTTTTTCTCCTGCTTGCCTTAGCATTCTACGCAAGAAGCCCAATTGCCTGATATCTTCTAATTTTTTCATGTTTTCGTGAATCGCGTGCAAATTATTTCCAAATAAAGCTTCTCGTAATTTATATTCTAATTCTTCGGCATAATCTGAATATAGTAACAACAGTTCCTCAACACATTCATCACTCACAGGTAATCCAGCAAGTGTTCTGCATAATTTTTTCATTGTCGTTGGATTAGTGTTAATTTCAAGATCTAATGTGCCGAAATCACTATTTTTTGAATTATTATTTGGTTCTGAATCTGAAGTTTCTAAATTACTGCCAACGTCAAATTCACCCAAAATTTTCTCTAAATGCCGCATTTTTATTGTATTTACTCTATTTTGAGAAGCTGCCTGTGAAGAGAGCAGTATTAATTCTTGTAAGTATTTTTCTAATTCTTCATTAATGCAAACAACAGCTGCTGCGCCTACAGATTCTACTTTTTTTATCCTGTCTAAAATTAAACCTCGAGTACGACTAAATCCTAACCTTTCTCTGCGAGGATCTCCTAAGGTTTTTCTTTCAGGCTCTTTGTCTAATGTTTCAAATTCAATTTCGCCCACAATTTTATTTAATCTTAATAATAATAAATCTATTAATTTATTTTTAACTTCTCCAGAGATTCTCATATCAGTAAATTGTGCTGCAACTGAACCGACACTTGAACTCGACCAAGGTTTTGACTTCAATCTAATTCCCCCACTCAAATATCCAAGGAAAAGCTGCTCCTGCCGTTATCGGTTCCATTCCTGATTCTGTCATTAACCATGTATCTTCAGTTCCAATACTTCCCTCTTGATATATTACTTTAGGCTCGATTGCAATTGTATTACCCGCATTTAATGGTCTATCAAACCCAGTAGCTATCACTGGGCTTTCATCTAATTCTAAACCTACTCCGTGCCCTAAAAATCTCGACTGATCTGGCTTCATACCCATTAAATGTTCAGAATAACCTAATTCACATGCGAGTTCATAACCTTCATTCCATGCGTCAGTGCAAGTTTTTCTCTGATCTAAGGCGTCAACAACTACTTCTTTGATAGTTTGCATATCATCAAGGCGTTCAATCCATTCTTTAGAAAGTCTACCAACCACAAACATCCTTGTCATATCCACAATATATCCTCTGTGTGCATGTAAAAGATCTACTAACACTGGTTCTCCTTGTTTAATTTTTCTAAAACCAGAACCCATTCCACTTCCAGAATAAGAACCTGTGCCGCCAATTGCAGCATCGAAAAAAGAAGGTATTCCTCCACTTCTACCCGCAACTACAACACCTCTGTTGCATTGCATAGGGTATCTTCTCATAGCAATTGTACCTCCAAAACCCGCAGCTCTACTAATCGCTTCTGCAGAAGCTGTAAGCTCTAATTCTGTAATTCCTTCACATCCTAATGCTGCTACAGAATCAAACATTTCTAATTGTATTTCAGCGGAGTTCCTCATTTGTTCAATTTCCCATTTTGATTTTATTTCCCTTATTTTATGTACCAAATTATTACAATCAATTAGTTCTCCATCTAGATTGGAAAGAGATTTCTGGAATCTTTTAGCAAAAGAATAAGGGACATTAGATAGTTGCATTGAGGGGAGTCTATTTACTCCTCTTGATTTTAAATCGCTAGAAAGTTCAGATAATCTTGGAAACTTAACCACTTCATGTATCGAATCATCATCACCAGCTTCAAATTTAGCTCTCGATAAGCTTCTTCTCACGTATTGGATTGATGTAGCTTCAGAACCTTCTGCAGGAATAAACATTGTAGAGTCCTGTCTTCCTCCACAAAAATAATACAAATCAATCGGATTATGTATAAGAGCCCCATCATAACCTGCTTTTCTCAATTCCTTAGATAATCTCAATTGACGCGATTCCAGTTCGGTAACAGGTACTCTAGAATCTACATCTTTCGACTCAAATAAGTCGCTTGTACTCCATGCCATGTGGGTGCCTAGGAGGGGTAAGTGAAAAGGGTTTGATATCTGTCACATCAAATATGGCGGATGATGTTAGAGTTAACATCCTAGGAATTTCCCAAGATGGAGGTTTTCCGCAGGCAGGATGTAATGCTAAGTGCTGTGAAATTGTTAAAGATGTTCCTGCGCTCAGAAAGCATCCCGTTTCCTTAGGAATTACAGGAACTGATGGATCTAGACATTTAATCGAAGTTACTAGAGATTTGGCATGGCAATTAAATTTATGGAATAATGTTGATTTTAGCGAGGGGAAAGCCCTGTCTTCTGCATTTATTACACATGCACACCTAGGACATATAGATGGTTTGGGTTTATTTGGAAAAGAGGTTATGAACGTCAAGAGGTTGAATCTTAATTGTAGTAAAATCTTGGAAAAACTAATTTTCAACACACCAAGGTGGAATTTGCTTGTCAAGTCTGGTAATATTACCGTCAATCCATTTCAAAATAATGTTGCTTTTTTCCCTTCAAAAAACTGTGGGTTTAAAATTAAACCAATAAAGATTCCACATCGAGCTGAGTTATCAGATATGCATGCATTTCTGATTCAAGGCCCGAAAAAAAATCTTCTTTTTCTTCCTGATCATGATTCTTGGGATGAAACATTAACTCATGTAAAAAAGAATACAATAAGAGAGTGGTTTAAATCCGAAAAAATTGATATTGCTTTAATTGATGGGACTTTTTGGTCTTCTACAGAATTAGTTGGAAGAGATATTTCTAAAATTCCTCACCCAACTGTTGTAGAATCCTTAGAACTTTTAGGACATAAAAATGAATCAAGTTTTGATTTAAAATTTATTCACCTAAATCACACAAATCCATTATTAGACGATAAAAGTGTAGAATTAAAAAAAGTAAATACCATGGGATGGGATATCGCAAAAGAGGGTGAATCCTTTATAATCTAACTTGAAATCTCGAACATTTCAGATACTAACTCAACATTGTCCACGGTAAATGCAATCTCAGCTGTAGATTCTTCCATGTGCATTATGTAAAAGGAATTCAAATTTATTCCAGCGTTAGCTATTTTACGAGTGAATTCTGCTAAAGCACCTGGTCTATGCTCTAAAGTGTGTAAAAGTAGTTCGTTTGTAGAGTATTTTGCGCCAAATTTGTCCAATGCTGCGACAGTCGCAGATTCATTGTCAACAACTAATGCAACAGCAGGTCTGGCCTTTCCTATTGCTGCTGCACCAAGTATATTTGCTCCACCTGAGGCTATTACTTCAGTTACTGCTGCGAGTTGCCCTGGCTCATCAGTTAACTCAATTTGAAACTCTATCATGAACCTCCGTTAACAGAGGACTATATTATACTTCCAATCCTATATGAATACTATAACTCGTGTAATCTATTCATGGCTAACTGACAATAATCTTGATTAATATCCACTCCAATATATTTTCTTCCAGATTTTTTCGCCGCAACACATGTTGACCCTGAACCTGCAAATGGATCTAAGATTATATCCCCTTTGAATGAATATAGTTCAATTGCTCTCCGAGGTAATTCTACTGGGAAAGGTGCGGGGTGGCCTATTCTTTTTGCTGAAACCGTCGGAAATCTCCAAATAGATTTTGTAAACCTTACAAATTCATCGCCTTCTATTGTATTTATTCTAGTCTCTATTTCATCCTTACTTCGGGATAATTTATAATTTCCTTTGCTAAAAACAAGTATATACTCATGAACATCTCTTAAACAAGGATTTGAAGCACTCTTAAATGAACCCCACGCACAACTAGAACCAGCCGAAGCAGATTTGTCCCAAATTATTTCACCCCTCATCAAGAATCCTATTTCATTCATTATATTATTTAGGTAAGATGACAATGGGATATAGGGTTTACGTCCTAGATTTGCTATATTTATGATTGCTCTGCCCCCAGGAACTAACACTCTGTAGGATTCTCTGAAGACCTCTGATAGCAATTCTAAATACTCATCAAGACCAAGGTCATTGTCATATTCTTTACATGCATTATATGGTGGTGACGTGACTACTAAATGTATACAATTATCTGGAAGAAACGATAGATTGCTGGAGTCGTTGCAAAAAATCTGATTTGTAAGTTCCTCGGGGCAATTTTGAATTTCCCCTACCTCTCTGACATTTACCAAATTCTTATTAATATTTGATTGGTAAAATTTACTTGAATCGTGCGATTCTCGAGCAGATACTCCGAAATCAGAAGTAGTAGTATTAGTTCTTCCAATACCTCGAGAGTCTCCCGCCATAAGTTCAGCGGTTTTTATGAGAATATCAATTTTCTCTATTTTTTTAAAAAAATGATGCCGTTTTAATTGTTTTTATGATTATCGAAATTAATTAATTCCCATTTAACTAATAAGTGGTATTCAATACGAAGTATTAATGGGGACTATTTTAACCTTAGATGATGTTTTCTTAGAAGGAAAAACTGTTCTGTTAAGAATTGATGGAAACAGCCCCCTACATCCTATAAATAATTCCTTTTTAGACGACTCAAGATTAAAAGGAGTAATTCCAACTATTAACAGACTAAGTAAAACAAAATTAATTATTCTATTACATCAATCAAGACCTGGCAAAAAAGATTTCACGACAACTTCTGGCCACGCCAGAGAATTTCAAAGACTTCTAGGAAAAACTGTCAAATTTGTTGAAGACATATGTGGTCAGAAGGCTATGTCAGCTATTGAAGAATTGAAAGATGGCGATATTTTAGTTCTGAATAATGTTAGAATGAATGATGAAGAACTTCAGATAAAAACAAATAATTTTGAAGAACAAACTGAAACGAATTTTGTTCAAAAATTATCAAGTATCGCTGATATATTTGTTAATGATGCATTCGCTTGTGCACACAGGAATTCACCCTCAATTACTGGATTCACATATTCTTTACCTTGCATAGCTGGTACTTTAATGATCAATGAACTAAATTCATTAAAAAATGTAATGCAGACCCCAAAAAGCCCATGTATTGCCGTCTTAGGTGGAATTAAAATAGACGATTCTGTTAGAGTTGCAAAAAATATGTTGAAGGAGAAGATTGCAAAAAAGATTTTAGTTACTGGGGGAGTTGCAAATTTATTTTTAGATATTTCTGGATATAACATCGGAGAAATAAATAGAGCTTTTTTGAAAAAAGAATTAGGAAACAATTGGGATAGGGTTAAAAAAGAAATCAGAGAATTATTAAAGAATTATTCAAAACAAATTGTTTTACCTGTAGATGTAGCACTTAATAAGAGAGGTAAAAGATTGGACGTGAGTGTTGATTCCTTACCTACTGAGTATCAAATATTTGACCTTGGAATTCAATCTGTGTTAAAGGTCTCATCTGAAATTAAGAATGCAGGAACTGTAATCTTAAACGGCCCCGCTGGTGTTTTCGAGTTAGAGGAATTCAAATTTGGAACCATGGAAATAATAAATTCCTGTGCAGAAAGTGATGCTTTTGTTGTTGTAGGTGGTGGTCATACTGCTACATTAATTAATAATTTAGGACTTAAATCAAAAATAAACCATGTGTCAACTGGTGGTGGAGCTTGTCTTGAGCTCTTGGCTGGTGAAAAACTCCCTGGAATACGAAGTTTAGAAATCTCATCAAAAAGATTTGGTCTAACAATTAAAAAATTACAAAAAGAATTACAATAATTGGATTAAAACATCAATAGAATTCAAAAAGTATAGTCTTACGGGTTCATAATGATGTTGGATATGGATTCAAGACGTACTAGTGAAGAGTTGAGACAAATGCTCAGAGAAGCTGAGGAAAGAAAGGTCTTATGGGAAAAACATTTCAAGAGTGAATTTATGAATGTTAAAAAAAATGCAGAAGCACTTAGAAACTATACTGCTCTAAGAGGAGTTATTAAAACATTAAGATGGTGCCTAAATATGACAGATATCAACGGCAACAAAATAGTACACCCACTAGATTAAATAAAAAAACTAACATATTAACTACTTCTCGTGGTAATATGAAGGAACGCGTTTGGACAATTATTTTGACTATAATAATAACATTTTGCATCCCAATGACAGCAGCCCAAATAGAGTTCAACCCTGAATGTCCATTATCAACACATGCTCCAATTTCTGATCATACCCCAGAACAAATTCATATTCAATTGACGCAAAACCCCTCGGAAATGCTAGTTATTTGGGCTACGCCTGGATTAACAAATTCAATAGTTGAATACGGTATTGGAATTGATGATCCTAATGCAGAAAAAAATGTTGTGGAAGGGACAGAAATGTGTTATGATCACAACATGGTCTTCCATTCGGCAATTATGACTGATTTACTGCCTGGTACCGAATACACCTATCGTGTGGGTGATAACCATGCAGCAGACTGGTCCGATACATTCAAGTTTGTAACTCAAGATCTAGAAAAAGAGTCATTTGAATTTATAGCATTCGGAGATCATGGGATGTCGGATGAAGCACAGGATACTGCAAATTTAGTCAGAAGTTTCGATGATGTTGAGCTTGTAATCCTTTCAGGAGATATTTCTTACGCGAATGGAGACCAAAGTGTATGGGACGATTATGGGAAAAAATATCAGACTACAATGGCTAAAATCCCTTGGATGATGGCTCCAGGGAACCATGAAAATGAGACTGACTATGGATATGCCTTCGATGCTTACGAAACAAGATTTGAGATGTTGAGTAGTAGCGGTAATGACTTCTGGCATAGTTTTGATTATGGGGGCGTACATTTTGTGGCAATTTCAACTGAACATCCATATTATGAAGGTAGTGAACAATTAGAATGGATTAAGGAGGATCTAGCCTCCGCTAATTTGAACAGAAATGAAGTACCTTGGATAGTAATTTACGGACATCAGCCATTATACACGTCACACGGAGATGACTCTCATGATGAAAATATGATTGAGTTAAGAACACTTCTAGAACCTATTTTATTCGAAAATTCTGTTGATTTAGCAGTATGGGGTCATGATCATTTTTACGAAAGAACATGGCCAGTAGTTAACGGGAATGTAACTACTAGAGGAATAAATGATGAAGGTTTAATGTTTGTCTCAGGTTTTTCTCCAATTCATATCGTAGCTGGAATTGGGGGTAAAGATTCATACCAGTATGCTGATGAAAAGCCTGTTTGGTCTTATCATAGAGAGTCTACACACGGAGTCATACATATTTCTGTCAATCATTCCACTGAAACAATGCACGTTGAATATGTAAGAAATGACTACACAGTAGGCGACTCATTTCTTTTAGTAAAAGATAGTTCTAAAGACCTAATTATTATTGAGGTTGAGGAGGGCATTCCAGGTCCAGGAATTGTCCTAAATTTGCTAGTTATTACTACTGCATCTATTTTCAAAAGAAAAGAGAGAATCTAATCGAATCGTATTAATACTATTAATCAAACCACGGTACATGAAATTTAGAACAGTACTTACTGTGATGATATTTACTTTTTCCTCGTTTGCGGGATGTATTTCAGAAGAAATCGAAGATAATTCTAATTCCAAAAATGAAAAAGGTAAAGAAGATTTGGTATTACTAGATAATAATAACAATGAAATTGATATAAACCCTAACGAAGATATTTTAATCGATAACTCATTAGATGAATCAGAAACTAAGATAAAAAATTATACTGCAGAAGAGGTTCTTGAATTAGTAGGGATTGACGATTCTCCCAACGCTAAATTAAATATTGATGCCCCCAAAATTGGGCATGATAAATTCGGAATTCAGATAATTATGGATATACCTGCAAATACGATACCAAGTAGTCTAACCGAAGGCATTAATCAGAATATCGAAATTATATCTACAAACAAATATGATAACTTAGACCAAAAAATTAGTCATGACATTCAGGCAAAATTACCGATGGGGTCATGGTCTATCAACGTAATATTATCTGAAACTCAAGCACCTCATCCTGAAATCACAAATGCGGGAGTTGTTAACAGAATAGTAACTAATGAAGCGAACTTTCAACCAGAGGCGGAATGGTTGATTGATTATAATTGGGATTATAATCATCTTAATTGGAATCCGAATATTGAAAATATAGCTGAAATATTTTCGCCCCCTAAGGATTGCAACGGACACGGATTTTTAGATGGTAATAGCAATTCAGGGCAGCAATGTATATGTGATGAAGGGTTTAAATGGGACAACGGAAACTTCCAAACATGTGTTTCTAAAAGTGAAGGTACTGAAATTGAAAACAATAAAAATGATGAGGCCGATGATAATGAATTCCCAATCAACATACCAGAACCGACGGCCGCAGAATTATTTGCAACAGAATGGAATTCTACAACTGATGAAATTAGTGGAGTTCAATCTTTTAATGGGGTTGTAGAGGTTGAAAAAAGCGGTAGTTGGTCAATTTCACTTTCAATTATACCTACCATACCTGCTAAATTAACTGGACTAATCATGACAAATGAGACCGAATCTTATGATATGATTTTTACTTATGGTGACGAAATAAAAATTGATTTTATTCATGAAGATACGGAAGGATGGAACAAGAAATCTTCAGATCTATCTTTCGAAATTGAAAGAACAGATCAGGCTAAAATTATAGAAAGTAATGATTCTGAAATAATTGAAGGGTGTACTGATTCTGAAGCAATCAATTATAATCAAAATGCGAATCAAGACGATGGTACGTGTACCTATCATTCATCATCTAAACCTCGAATCTTAGCTCTTCATGGAGGTGGAGATAGTGCTCAAGGTTTAGAATCGCAAAGGGGTATGCAAGATTTAATGGAAGAACTTAGTGAATTTGAATTTGTTTTTGTAGACTCTCCTGAGAACGACGGAGTATGGATAAAAGACCCACCTGGCGGAAAGGGAGAAGGAACCGATGATCCAAATTGGGCTGATACTTCTATAAATTTTTTAGATTCATATATTGAAAATAACGGACCATTTTATGGTCTTATGGGATATTCACAAGGTGCAGCAATGATTCCTGTTTATTTGGCATATTCAGACCACTCATTCGAAAAAGTAATGCATTTCAATGGGTATCTAGAGACTGGTCATCGGGGATTAATGAATACAATAAATGCTAATTCTCCATTTGTAGAGGACTCTCTCATATTTGAAGGAGAAGATGATGCTTGGTTTGGATATGGTTCAGCAGAACTTGTGGAACATTACACAAATTCTATTCATTTAGTAGGTGATGCTGGACATCACCTCCCGCACTCTAATGACAGGGCATTTAATGATGTTGTTACATTTTTCAGAGACATATCAGAACCATCCTATGGTTGTACAGATTCCTACGCCTTAAATTATGATAGTGAAGCAGATGAAGATGATGGGAGTTGCGAATATGAGGACAGTATGCAAGAATTTGAAATTAATACATTTTTATTTGCAAATCTTTCTGGAAATATTGAAGTCCCTAAATCTCAGTTAAAATTACACATACAAACTGCTGAAGGAACTACTCAATTCAACGTCATTCAAGATGGAGAAATCGGGAAGTGGACAGATTCACAACTTAATACATGGACTATAAATTGGAATTGCAATAATGTAAATGCTAGTTTGCAAACTCAAATCTTAGTACACTCTGAATGTGGGATTTTAATGACCAAAACATGGATTGGTTACACTAATAATTCAATAGACATCATAGAAAATGATCCTTTAGGTTTTGAAATATATCTATTTGATACGTGGGCTAATGATTATACTGGTGATGTGTATATGCCAAGTTTTACTATTCTCATTTCACTTGTTGGATTACTTGGAGCAAGTTTTCTACTACGAAGAAAAAGAATTGATTAGGGAAAAAGAAACGCATGTGTATAAAGTGCAGTGACATGCCCGAAATACCAGTTAGATATCGAAACTCTCATTTGATTGATGAGAATTGTGTTTTGCATGAGGGTAATTTCCTACTCCATGAAGATGGGAGTTGGTCAAAATCAAATGGAGATGAAGATGTAAAATATAATTTAGACGGTTCAGATCGAATAATCACAAGAAGTTTGCAAAATTGGCATACTCACCTTGCTATGATTTTAAATCGTGGAACTGGAGAAGATTTACCTTTAAATCGTTGGTTAGAAGAAATAATATTTCCTACAGAAAAAAAATTAAGTTCAGATTTGGTTGAATTGGGTACTAAAGCATCATGTGCTGAACTTATTGCAACAGGAACCACTTTCGCTTGTGATATGTATTATTTTCCTGAACAAATGGCACAGGGTTTGATTGATTCGGGTATAAGAGGAATAGCCGGTGGTACAATTACTGATTTCCCAACCTCATCTTACCCCGAAGGACCAAATCAAGCAATTAATGAGTTAGATAATATATTACGGAATGGGACCAATAACTCCAGAGTGGAATATGCCGTTGCACCACACGCAATATATACTTGTGAAAAAGAGACGTTAATCAAAGCGAGTGAGTTATCTAGAAAACACAACTCTTTTTTGCTTACACATGCTTCAGAAACCCGAACCGAAGTAGCGAATTGCTACAAAAAAAATGATTGCTATCCTATCGAATATTTAGATTCTTTAAATTTTTTCGAATCTAATAAATCTGTACTTGCACATTGCGGATGGTTGAAGAAAAATGAAATGAGAATATTAAGTAAGAATAAATCAAAGGCTGTGCATTGCCCTACAAGTAATATGAAACTAGGTGTCGGAGGGACTATGTCATATCCTGCAATGACTCATGCTGGTGTTGACGTAAGATTAGGAACAGACGGGTCAGCAAGTAATAATTCTATTGACTTAAGACAAGAAGCAAAATTAGCAAGTCTAATACAAAGACATGATCATTGGGATGCTTCGATTTTAAATCCTGTTGAATTATGGAAATTATCCACAAAAGGGTCTAAAGATTGGGTAACTTGGAATTTAGATGATATTAGAATGCGTCCCCTGGGGGTTGATAAAAATAGGATTTTAGCTAACCTAGTATTTTCTAACGCAGATTGTCTTGATGTGTGGGTAGATGGTGTTGAATTAAGACATGGGGGAATTACTATGTCATTAGATGTGGAAAAAATTTCAATCGATTTAGAAATCGCTGTTAATGATTACTATGAGGGAATAGATTAGGCTAGCCAGAATGATACAGCTAAAATAGAATATGTTCCTAATAATAAAATTCCCTCAAGCCAGTTAGATTTACCATCAGAGCAAATACTATTTGCAATTAACACTGCCAAAAATGTTGCAATTGTTTCAAATAAACCAAATTCTAATGACATGCTGATATCTAATAGCCAACCAATAATGACGGCCAAAGGTGCTATGAAAACCGCTATTTGTGTTGAGGACCCAATTGCAATTCCAATAGATAAATCCATTTTGTTTTTACCTGCAACGGTAACCGCAGTAAAATGCTCAGCTGCATTTCCAAAAAGAGGTATTAAAATCACACCTATGAAAACTGGAGGCCACCCCAAGGAATCGGCAGTATGTTCGATACTGCCTACTAAAAATTCAGCCATTATAGCCACTAAAATTGTAGACACTATCAAGAGTATGACAGCTTGTTTAATACTTAATAATGGCTCTTCGTTCTCATGATGATGAGCAGAATTGATAAATAAATAAGAGTGTGTTTTTAGTTGGAATAACAGAAAGAAAACATATAAAATTAATAAAATTAAAGAAGCTATCCTTGATAAAGTCAATATGGTATCTGCTGATTGATTTTCGATTTGGCCAAATGTTGCAGGAATAATTAACGCTAGCATAGCTAACATTAACAATGAACCATTCGTACTAACAGCTTCAGAACTAAATTTCTGTTCTTTGTGTTTAATTCCTCCCCAAACAAATGCCAAACCCAAAACTAACAATAAGTTCCCTAGAATACTACCTACTAAACTTGCTTGGACTACAGTTATTAGTTTCAAAGAAGAATCAATAGTTGTAGCGTTACTAGCACCAATTAATAAGAAAATAACGATAATTAGTTCGGCTGCATTTCCAAAACTAGCATTTAAAAAAGCACCTACTCCTTGGCCGACTCGTAAAGAAATTTCTTCGGTAGCTCTACCCATTAACCATGCTAGTGGCATTATTGCGAAAAGTGACGAAAAGAATACACCATTGTAATTATGACTAAACTCAAAGTAAAATGAGATTGGAATTGCTAATAATAGAAATAATAATTTCGACTCTCTAGGGTCTATGAAAGATTTCCATCCTTTAAGTATTATTTTCTCCCCTGATGACATCTAGTCACCTCTATTTTCGATTAATCTTTCGTCTTTTAGGCGCAATCTTTTTCTCACCAAAATCATCTTCATCATCTTCATCATCATTCTTCAAAGTACTTTTTCTAACTCTGCGTTTTCTACTAGTAACTTCTCTCTCTCTTCGGTTTTTTGGTTTTGGAGCAGATTCACCAAATAGGTCATCATCATCTTCATCTAATGATTTAGATTCATTGGGTTCACCTGGATCAGATTTAACACTAGTATCCATAATTGAATCCAAATCTGGTTCTGCTGATGTACCAATGAACTCCTTCATCCAGTCTTCTCCTTCATCGTCATCTTCCGAAGATGGTGACCTACCGGCAGTAAATAATGTCGCAATTATCATTATGAAGGCAAATATATTAAATGCAGCTAAAACATATGTAAACATATATGGAGGTGCCAATGCCTCTAATTCAACAGGTTCTGGCTCTGGTTCTGGTTCTAAGGAATCTGCGAAAACACACTTTAGTTCTCCAGTATCAAGTTGTTCACAACGATCTACGTAAAATTCTATGCTCTTATAATCCGTGTTACCTGCAAAATCAACTGCTTGAATCTCTAATCTATGCTCACCCATTTCAAAATTCTTTGCCGCATATGTCACGAAAAAAGATGCACTATTTTCTTCTGACTCTTCATCAATAAGTACATCTAAATTTTGCCATGTTTCCTCTATCACATTTTCAGTCCTCAAATTCCTTGTGAATCTAATTTGGATGTATTCTATCCCAACATCGTCCGTAGCACCACCACTAATCATTATGTTATCTCCATATCTGTAACTAGATTCTGTACTCTTAGAGCCTGGAGAATATAGCTCTAAGGAAGGTGAAAGTCCGTCTGCTGAAAAATGATTCACCTCAATCTCTGCAGAATTACCATATTCGTCGAAACCAGTTACACTGATTTTTAACGAGCCAGCTGGTACAGTTTCGGTCAATGTGAATTGGTATGTGAATCCATTAGACGCACCACCTGTAGATGCCATTGAGACTTGGTTAACCAGTAAATTGTTATCAACATCTAAAATTGAAATTCGTGGGTTATTAGTACCTGCTGTTTCGTCTAATACAGCCTGTATTGTGTAACTACCAGCTTTCATGGATGTACCTTGAAGACCTAATATTTCTACAGATAGATTAGGTCCTAAGGTATCTTCACTCACTAATCTTGCATTATAATCTAATTCTAAGTCGAATTGTAAATTTCCATCAGTATCCATTGCTGCAACAGCATACCATACGTCTCTGTTCAAACCAGATTCAATAGGAATTGAAATCATTTGGGATGGTTCATTTTCATTTTGGAAGGTAATCGGACCTTTGACTAATTCCCATTCACTTGAAGATAATGAAGACTTACCTTCTTCAAATATTTCTAAATTTGTACAGCGATAAATGAAATATGTTTCTCCAGTTTCTTCAATTATTTGTTGAAAGTTGACACGTACTGCCGTATCTCCAACTCTCCAAACATCAATAGAATTTAGAATAGCCTTTCGAGGTGGCGTTGTATCTTCTGTAATTGGACCAACACAGTTCTGAATGAATCTAAAATCTTCATATGTCCCCTCATTTTCATCAAATTCTCTATCCTCAAAAATCTGAAATTCCTCTAAATTATATCTTGCCTTTGTAGTAACACAATAGTATGAATCTTGCGTCCACTGATCATCTACAACAACTTCATATGAGGAAATCTCTGCACCTACTGAACCAACTAATTCAGGAGGATTGGAAATAAATGTTACATTTGTAATAGGTTGATTTGATCTCCAAATATTATATATTTCTCCTTCGACACCTATCTGATCAATCCAAGTTACCTTAGTTAGTGCATTTCCAATATAATTTGCAGACACTCCTGTTGGCTCAGCAACCCATGGATCAAAAGTATTTTCGAACACTGTTGCACAATTTGACTCTGAAACAGTATTATTTGTCCTTCCATTGGCATCTTCAATTGTAATACAGTAATGATAGTATCCCAAGGTCCCCCTGTATATGAAATTTGGAAAATATTTTACGCCTTCTAAGCTCGTACCAATCATCAAAACTCCTGGTTCATTTACGTCTGTAATTGGCAACCTAGATCTCCAAATAGTGTACTCTTCTCCAACTTCGCCTAAAGAATCTGTCCAACTAATGTTGGTAACCCCTGTTCCAGTCGTCTGAGAGGGTGTAAAAACTGCTGAAACTCCTACTGGAGTTACAGGATTAGAAGTGTCTTCTAAAATTGGGTTTAATAGTGTATTAGTGTTTACATCTCCGTTAGGGGATTGAAATCTGATGTCTTCGAAATGTAAACCCTCACCAAAATAATTAGGTAAATAGTAGGTTACGGAATAATAAACTAATCTTTGGGTGTTAGTAGGTACATCAAGAATAATCTGATTATTTGATGGAGTTAAAGACGCCACTAGATAACTTGACTCAGCAGAAGGTAGTACAAATCCATTTGCTCGAGTAATTGGCATTGAATGTCTCCAGACTCTAATTGTTAAGCTATCTGGCCCATCATCAGGTAATCCGCCTGCATTCAGTTGATTGTAGTTAACCCATGACAATGTTGTCGTTTCAGATTGTGAATTAAATGTAGCTGTCAACAAAGTTGGGGTCCTAACAGACTCTGTGGTCTCATTTACGGAGTCGCAAAGTATATTCTGACCGCAATAGAGTTCATCCATTAGTGTTCCATCCTGTAGTTGTGTAACAACTGCATAATAGAAGTTGCCCGATACCTCTGGTGATAATTGATAATCCACAGAATGTCCTTGATGGAAAGGACTTGTGCCGTTTTTACAAAAGAAGTATGTTTCTTCTTCGCAGGCTGAAACTGTTAATGACGACAGTGGACTTAGAGTCTGTAAATCTGATTTGGTAATTACTGAAGTGTGCCTAAAAATTAGGTATGAAGCAGTGCTTAACTGAGATAAAGCGGTATTTTCAGATTGATCATCTAAACCATCTCCATCAATATTGTACCAAGAAATTGTTGATATCTCTGTGATGTTGTCATAAGTTACTGATATTCCAATTGCAGGTAAAGCTGTTTGATCATAATCTTCTTCATTCTCACCAGAATCTCCCGATTCTTTAGAATTCATTGTTGTAAATTCACTGTCAGCAAATGCAACTTGAGATGAGCTTGAAATTAACATCAACCCAATTATTATAAATGCGCGGAGTCGTAAAGTCCCATCCATTCGATTCCCTCTCAATAGAGCGTGTCTTTGGTTTTGGTTAAGACTCTGACGCATAAAAACTCTGAAAAAAGCGTACTTTCCCGAAAAAATAGAAATTTTGAATACCTGTCTACTCATCTACCTTAGTCGTAGACTCCGTGTGTGTTAAGGGTTCTTGTTTATCGAGCATCTTCAAGTCAGAGCCCGCAGAAAAAAATCTAACGGTAAATGTATAAATTCCTCCAAGTGTACATGTAAAAATTACTAGTACCATCGGATTCCATTCGACTCCAAGCCAATGAAAGTCTGATATTTCTAAAAATGATTGGAGGGTTGAAAGAAAAACTCCGATTAATGTGACAACTACTCTGTCTGCTCTTCCAAAACCAGAATAATTTCTTCCGAGCCCAACGCTTTGGGCTTGAGTACCCATGTAAGAGCCAAATAATGTTGATAACGCCGCTGACCATCCCCAAATTGGATTCAAGATCCAGTTAGAATTGTATGATATTGCTAAAATTAACGCTATATCGACAATTCTATCAATGGTATGATCCAAAAAATCACCATAGCGACTTACTTTTCCGTATTTTCTTGCAATAGTACCGTCTAACCCGTCAAAAACACCCGTTAAAATTATGAATAAAAATGCAACTATAAAAGATATCCCTCCCGAAAAACCTCTTTCTGCAGTTAACAAAAAATAGCAGGCTAGAATTGCTAGCGGAATTGTAGACCATGTCAGTACGGATGGTGGAACATTACCCATCCTTGTGATTAATGGATTTATAAGAACCTCCCATTTACTCCGTAATCTCTCTAATCCCATCGCAACACCATAGTGTATCTAAGTTAATACTATTATTAAATTCTAGGGGTTTAATTCACTTATCCAATCTAAATTTAGCATTAATGATTCTTTATCGTGATTAAGCCATAGAATGAATTCGTTCCGTAAGTGTTCTATACTGTTAGTACTATTGTTGAGTTCCAAAGTGATTATATTTTCATCTAGTTCATTTATTATCGCACTCAAAAATTCAAATTCTTTATTTTCTTGAATTTTTTCAAGTGTCCATTTTCTTTCTATCAATCTCTTTTCCAAAATGTCTGGACTGCATCTAAGTACAATTATTCTATCTACTGGAAGATAATGGGATAAATGTCCATCAATTAAAACCGTATCTTCGGGGGGGTGTTTCCATTTTTCTGATAATTTTTGATTTAGCAACTCAATATCAATTTCCACTGTTTCAGAACTATTGTTTACATTTGCAATTGTGTCGTTTTCAATAGCCAAATCTAAAACACTCATTGTCTTAAATCCAAGCTTAGAACAGAAACTAGTTTTTCCTGTTCCTGGTGTTCCAGTAACTGCTATTCTCAGTGGCTGCACATACATCGGAAAACGTCAAAGGATATAGGCTGATATACAGTAGAACTAAGCACATTACCTCTCTCAGATACAATTGCATGTTTGGAATGAGTGATCCAGAGCAAGTAATTACACAATTCGAAAGGTACGCTGATGAAGGCAGATTAGAAATCGCAGAAGTAATGTCGACAGAACTTGTTCAAAGAATGCTTGAAGAAAAATCTAGAAGTGTTCAAACTCAAGAATTATTAATCAGAACAATAAGATCTAATGCCTCGATTCTGTTAAGGAGAAACAAATTTTCACTATGTAAAAATTCCTGTTTACTTTTAAGAAAACAAAGAAAACTAATCAAGAAAATGATTAAAAAATCAAATCAAAAAAAACCTCAATTCTTTGATATCAACGCCTTAGCTAATGATTATGTTATTTTAGGATGCGCTGAAATTGGACTGAAACATTACTTTAGGGCTAAAAAATCGTTAAAAATCGCTAATAAATTACGTCCAGCAGATGTTGAAACGTGCATTATCATACTTGAAGCTAAAATTTCGATAAAAGGTACCTTAAATAACTCTAACTCAGATCATAAAAAATTAATTAAGGCATTAGACAACTGTGGCCCAGTAATTCTAGATGACGGTAAATTTGTATTTCAACCTAAAGGTTATTTAAAAAAGCAGGTAAACCAGTTGGTCCTTAGAATTGAAAATATATGTAATCATAATTCAATTGAAAATAATTTCAAAAATGAATTAAAAAAGAAAATCGGCATCATTAATAATCAAATTATGGAAATAACTGAAGGGAAGCGCGCTGCGAATGCTGAACTAGCTGAAGCTATGGACAAATTAGATGCTAAAACAGATTATTACTCGTACTAAAATAACGAGGGATGGATTTGAACCAACGATCTCCGGGTTATGAGCCCGACGGGATATCCAGACTACCCCACCTCGTTAAATTAGCCCTAGAACAACTCATACTTGAATATTGGAGTTGAAAACTCAATAATTATGAATTTTAAAACGGTGACTTTTTGGACTAGTAGTCATTAGCATATGCAGAAAAACATGTTTGGTAAGCGAAAATATCTAGGTTCAATTTTAGTTATATTAATGATTTCTTCTGGATTGAGTGGGTGTACGGGAGAAGAAAATGTAGAATATTCAGGACCCATAGATATTATACTTATTTTGTCCGCTAATTCAGGAACACTACAAATCACCAAACAAAATAACAATGAAACTATTGATCAACAAACAGAGAGTGTTTCAATAGAATTTGACTTAAGTAACACAACTTCAGGAAGTGGAGACATTACAGGTTTTGCAATTAATCCAGGGGATGGCTCTGAAATAATTTACTCTAACGGGAGTGAAAATGGGGTTTTCACTCATGAATACTTAGTTCATGGTATATTTAAAGCTGAGATTACGGCAACAGACTCAGAAAATAACCAGAGGACTATCACTCGCGAAATTAGGGTAGACTATAACCAAGAACATAATAACCAGAACACTGCCAACCCAGATGTAGTTTGGGTCGATTACATAGGTCCTTCAACTGATATCCCTATGTGGATAAATGTAACTAGTGAAGTTCAGAACGTTCCTGGTGGACCGTTAGCGGGAATCTTAGGGGGAGATGATCCAGTTACTGTTACATGGACATTATACGATGCCTCTGATAATGTTGTAGGAAACTCAACAACAGCAAGTATTCAAGATGGTGAGTCAGAAACCTACCAATATCAAGCAGAAATGCCAATCTCAATTAATTGGAGATTAGAAATTACATTAGATGATGATATCAATGTAAATACAAATAGTATTTTCGAAATTATTTATGACCATTCCGGGATGTAAATTCAGTTTCACTTTCACTTTTAGTTTTAATCTACCCTCCGTAGTTAATTCATATACTAACGAGAAAACAGACAATCAAGAGGGATGAGAATGACAAAGAAGAAAGTCGAAGAAGAAGTGGAAGAACATGAGGAACTAGTGGTTAATGTGGCAGAAGAAGAACGCACCATAGATGACTTACCAGGGGTAGGTCCTGCAACAGCAGAAAAATTAAGAGAAGCTGGATTTGATGATTTAATGGCCATAGCCGTAATGAATCCAGCAGATTTAGCTGATCAAGCAGAACTTGGAGAGGCTGTAAGTTCAAGAATAATAAACGGTGCCAGAAAAATGGCGAGTATTGGCGGGTTTCTTAGCGGTATTGATATTTTGGAAAAACGTAGAGAGGTGCTTAAAGTAACTTCTGGATGTCAAAGTATTGACGAATTGCTGGGAGGAGGTTTTGAAACTAAATCGATTACTGAATTATATGGAGAATTTGGCTCCGGAAAAACACAATTTAGCCATCAATTGGCAGTAAATGCTATGTTACCACTCAAAGAAGGTGGTTTGTCTGATGATGATAACCCTGCGCATGTTTTCTTCATCGATACTGAAGATACATTTAGACCTGAAAGAATACGACAAATGGCTGCAGCTAAGGGATTAAACCCCGACGAAGTTCTGCAAAGATGCCATGTTGCAAGAGCTTACAACTCAGCTCATCAAATGCTGCTTGTAGACGAAGTCAAGAAAGCTGCAAGTGGAATCAATGTTAAAATGATTGTTGTAGACAGTGTCATTAGCCACTTTAGGGCTGAATTTATCGGACGAGGAATGTTAGCTAACAGACAACAGAAATTAAATAAGCATTTAAAAGAATTAAAGCAGCTTTCAGATGTTAACAATGCTGTTGTACTAATTTGCAATCAAGTAATGTCAAAACCAGATGCTATGTGGGGAGATCCTACTAAAGCTGTAGGTGGGCATATAATCAGTCATGCATCTGCATTTAGAGTTTATCTAAGAAAGGCTAAGGCTGGAAGAAGAATTGCTAGATTAGTCGACAGTCCCAATCTACCTGAGGGAGAAGCTGTATTCAGTGTTATTGAAGATGGGCTAACAGACTAACGGATTTTTAATTTAACTCAATTAATTAATCTTTTATCTTAAAAATTATCGACAAATTCAAATCACTAAGTTTAGAACTCGAGTTATGCGACACCTCATTGAGCGTGTATTAGAGTTAGAAACTGATAAAGAAATACACCCTGTAACTGACGAACAACTACCCCCAAGCAACGATCAGGCTTTAGAGACGTTACTAAGAACATTAACACCTAGAATTAGAGTATACGGTTGTGGTGGTTGTGGAAGTAATACAGTTAATAGATTAGCTCAGGAAAATTTATTGGACGATAACTATGTAATTGGTTATGCAATCAACACTGACGCACAACACCTTCTCAGAATGGACGTACAGAATAAACTACTTATTGGTAGGACTGCAAAGGGACATGGAGCAGGTGGTAATCCCGAAAAAGGAGAACAAGCAGCCTATGAATCTGAGAGAGCATTAAAAAAAATTGTTGAAGAAACCGATTTAGCATTTGTGACTTGCGGTCTTGGTGGAGGAACTGGAACGGGTAGTGCACATGTCATTGCAAAATTAGCTAAAGAAAGAGGAGCACTAACAATTGCTATAGTAACTTATCCATTTAATTCTGAAGGAAATATGAGAAAAAGGCATGCGGAATGGGGTCTGGAAAGATTGCGAGATATCTGTGATACTGTTGTAGTTATGCCCAATGAAAGGCTGTTACATGTTGAAGGTGTTAAAGATCTACCAATTAGTTCTGCATTTAGGGTTGCAGATGAATTACTTATGAGAAGTATTGCGGGAATTACAGAACTGATTACCAAAGACGGCCTAGTGAACCTCGACTTTATGGATTTAAAGAGTGTTATGGAAAATGGTGGGGGTGTAGCAATGATTGGTTTAGGAGAGTCAACTGGGATTAACAGAGCTACAGAAGCCACCATGCAGGCATTAGAATCTCCTTTATTAGATGTTGATTTTTCAGACGCAAGGGGAGCTTTAATTAATGTTGTTTGTGGTCCATCTCTTACCTTAGGAGAAGCTGAAGAAGCCGCTTCAGTAATTAGAAGTAAAATCAATCCAAATGCAAAAATCATTTGGGGGGCTACTGTAGACGAAAGTATGAATGAAGAATTAAGAGTGATGGTAGTTCTTACAGGTGTCAGATCTGAGCATATATTCGGTGCAGCTGTTACAAATCAACTAAAGTCACTGAAGAATAGATCAATTGAGTTTGTTAATTAAACATGACGACCACTTATATTAACTGTAAAAACTAGTCGGGATAACATGGTTGAACCAGAAAGAGTCCTACATTCTGTGATGGTGATTGCATTTGAAAGGAAAGGAATCATCGATGAAAATCTGAAAATAATCAATGCTGTTCAAAAAGAACTAAGTTTAGGAAATGATGAGAAAAATGATGCACTGAATCATATTAAAAAATTTAGGGGGGTGGGAGATTGGTCTGGAAAAAGAGATGCTGTAGTGTCTGTTGCAATAGATAGAATTGAAGAGGCTGTGGAAATAAAATTAATAAATAATCCAAGTATTCAAAATGCATTAAAAAAATTGATTGATGTGACTCTGAACCAACAAATTCCCCGTAATAATCCGCTTTCAGCCTTTGAAGATAGTGAAGATGACACAAATAAAAATAATTTACAACTTGAACTTAACGATGACACTGAAATCGAGAGCGATATGAAAGAAAATAATCCTCAAGAAAATACGATTATTAACAAAAACTCACTCTCAATAAGTGAAACAGATGATTTTGAAGATTTTGATGAGGATATTGATCCATTCGATTTGATTGGTGGGAGAAACCCAATTAATCAACAAAATAATAGCAGTACATACAGAGACCCCCTGGATGAACTAATGGATGAAGTGGATGATGAAGTCATTGAAATAGAGACTATAGAATTAAATTCTGATAATGACAATAAATTAGTGAACAATAAAAAAAATGTTGAACCTAAAAATGAACGTCTAGAAATGTATAGGATGATGCTCGATACTGTTTGGGTAGATGACTTAATCGATCCCTCAGAGGTAGCTTTGCTGGCCAGAAAAAGAAAAGAATTAGATATTTCTTTCGAAACTCATATGAAGCTAGTTAGGGAAATGTTGGAGGATTCAGATTGAAAACAGTTTTTCGAACTGCCCTTGAAATTGCTTGGGCTGATGGAAGTATGTCTAAAAAAGGTGCCTTAATCATTGAAAAATTACATGACGCGATGAAATTAGAAAACTCATTAAGAGAAAAAATTGAGGAAGAGTTCTATAATGAGATTCTTAATTCCAGAGCTGAAAATGGAGAACGAGGAGAAGGGAAAGGAGATACAGAACTAGAATCATGGGTTAATTCATTAATAGATAATTTAGAAGATGATGAATTAGAAAAACAAGTTTTATACCTAAGCCGAAGATGTGTTGAAATTGGACTCTCAAAAGAGAAATGGTTATTTGGAATTAAATTTACCAAAGAATTTAATCAATCAAACACATTCGCTCAAGGTGTTTGGATGGAAAAAAATATACAAGTTGAATATAACGATTTTTTAAAGATTCTCGAACCACTTGCGAATGTTCTAAATTCTAATTAATTTTCAAATCCCAAGTAATTTTTGTCACTCCCGAAAGTGTTGAGGCTACTGAACAATATTTTTCCATCGTTTGTTTAATTAATCTTCTAAGGAATTTTTCCCATTTAATATCTGTATTCAATTTAAATTCCAAATTCATTTTGGTTACATAACGTGGATTTTCATTATTTCTTTCATAATCAATACCTACCTTCAGTGAATTAAAATCTCTTTTTTTCATTCCAACAACAATCTCTGCCATACTACAAACCCCAACCATTTGAACCATTATTTGTACTGGTGACAAAGACTTTTCATTATCCCAGTCGCATAACATTTCATTACCTTTGGTATCTGAACAGACTGCGACAGATCCTTCTTTCCAAGTGACATCTACATGATTCATTATTATATCGATTTAGTTCGATATCTTGAAGTTAACTTATGATTGCCAATGGGAGCATTGATTTACCCACTACTGTCGCCTAGTATTGAGAACATGGATGAGAATGCAATAATTATGAAAAATGGAGCTCTAGAAGTTCCTGACAAGCCAAGAATATTCTTTATAGAAGGGGATGGTATTGGAAAAGACATCACTCCAGTAATGAAAGCAGTTGTTGATTCTGCAGTGGAGATTGCATACGGAGGTATTAGAAGTATTCAGTGGGAAGAAGTGCTTGCTGGTGAAAAAGCATTTAATAAAACCGGCGAATGGTTACCTGAGTCTACTCTCGATGCAATGAAATCGGGTCTTGTATCCATAAAAGGCCCCTTGACTACACCTGTAGGAGGGGGAATTAGAAGTCTAAATGTTGCGCTAAGACAAAAACTTGACTTATTCGCATGTGTAAGGCCTGTTAGATGGTACGAAGGGACACCAAGTCCTGTTCGTGAACCAGAAGCAGTAGATATGATTATTTTCAGAGAAAATAGTGAAGATGTATATGCTGGTATCGAATGGGAAATGGGTACTGCTGAAGTAAAAAGAGTGATACAATTTTTAGAAGAAGAAATGGGTGTTCAAAAAATTAGGTTCCCAAGTACGAGTGGCATTGGTATTAAACCAATTTCAGTAGAAGGTACGAACAGAATAGTTAGAGCAGCAATCAAATACGCTATTGAAAATGATAGAGATAGTGTGACTTTAGTACACAAAGGAAATATTATGAAATTCACAGAAGGAGGTTTTAGAGATTGGGGTTATTTATTAGCTCAAAAAGAATTCGGTGCGAAAATACTTAATGAAGGGCCGTGGTGTACTCTAGAAAATCCAAAAACTGGGAAGATAATTACCATCAAAGATGTAATTGCCGATGCAATGTTACAACAAGTCCTAACACGTCCAAGAGATTATGGGGTTTTGGCTACTATGAACCTAAATGGTGATTACATTTCTGATGCTTTAGCCGCTCAAGTAGGTGGTATTGGAATTGCACCAGGTGCAAACATTAACTATGATACGGGTATTGCAATTTTTGAAGCAACACACGGAACAGCTCCCAAATATACAGGTCTAGACAAGGTTAATCCAGGAAGTTTAATTTTAAGCGCTGAAATGATGCTTAGACACATCGGGTGGGCGGAAGCTGCGGATCTGATTGTTAAAGGAATGGAGGGGGCCATTTCGGCTAAAACAGTTACTTACGATTTTGAAAGGTTGATGGATGATGCAAAATTATTGAAATGTTCTGAATTTGGTAATGCAATTATCGATCACATGTGAGATGTGTTTATGAATAATAAATTAAAAAAGCTAAGGGCTGAAATTAAGCAGTTATCAAAAGATGCTGAATCTAGCGGAACTCCGCTAAGTTGGTTTGAAGAACTTTATTTGAAAGCTGATCGAAACTCTGAAGAAATTCCCTGGGCAAGAATGAACCCCCATCCAAAAATGGTAGAATGGATAAAAAACAATCCTGAAATCAAGGGAAATGCGTTGGTTGTTGGTTGTGGTTTAGGTGATGATGCAGAGTGGCTAGTGAATAATGGTTTCAATGTTACAGCTTTTGACGTTTCAAAATCATCGATAGAATGGTGCCAAGAACGGTTCCCACATTCATTAGTTAATTACTGCACAGTTGACTTATTATCTCATCCTCATTATTGGGAAAAATCTTTCGATCTAATTGTTGAAATTCACATTTTACAGGCCATACCTGAGAAAATTAGAGAAAGTGCTGCAGAGATATTACCAAAATTACTAACTTCAACTGGGAATCTTCTGTGTATAGGCAGACTACTCGACAAAAATACTGATGATTACTCAGGTCCTCCATGGTCTTTAAAACAAGATTGGTTAGAAAATAAATTTAAAAAACTTCAAAAAATATATTTTTCAACGTTTTCTGTAGAGCATAATTACACATGTGGAGACTTTCCAAATGTAACAAGATATATTGGTGTCTGGAAAAATAAAAAATAAGAAAATACTACTTAATTTCTTTTACTCCAAATTTTTAGCCATTCTTCTATGTTCTTATCAATATCATCAGTAGTAACCAATCTATTCGAAAGCTGGCCATCGTCTAATGGCATTACTCTACACCCGCAAGCATTATGATGACCTCCCCCATTTTTATCGAAGGCTTGTGCCATTTTGGTTAAATTAAATAACCCATTATTACCATGCAAAAAACTGTTGCAGTAAAAAGAAGCAGAAAGAGGATGGCGCCCATGATTCCCGATTTTACCATCCACGTAACCATGAATAATGATACAAGCATCACAGGAGTCTCCAAATGTGGATGTAACGAGATATCCATTCGTTTTAAATCCTGAATTATGCAGTTTTACAATAGCTATTCTATCAATTATTTCACCATTATCTTCGATAACTTTTTTCAATAAAAAATGCTTTTCTTTTTCTAATTCCATTTTAGAAATTACTATTTTTTCATCGAGAATTTCATCTACTTTTCTCCCAGATGAAAACCATTTCAATAATAAATTTAAATAATCTGAATCATCTAAATTTATAGTTTTAGATAACCATATGATTGGATTATCAGAATTAAACTCTGAAAGTGAGATTCTACCCGAATCTAATTTATCAACCATCTCCATGAACTCGTGTAAAGAGGATAAATCAATTACTTTAGAATATAAATCATATGCAACCCGTGCAGCTGAGTCTACATCGTACCATTGATAATTTCCACCTGAGGACAAGAAATACTCTAATTCCAATTTTGAAGGTTTGTTAGTAGCATGGTGATCTAGATATAATCCACACTTAGAATGAAAGGGTAAATCACAAATTGCAGTATTTCTATCTATGATGTCATCTAAATTACCATTTCTAATTTCTGCGGCGTGTGAAAAAATTACCTGAGCTTCAGTGTAATATGTGCTCAAAATTGAAGCGGCGATCAATCCATCTAAATCACCATCTGCTACAATTTTGTTAATTTTTACCCTGTCTAATAGAGTCATTACTACGCGGTGGAATTAACTTATTATTCAAGATATATGATGGCCAACAACAGTAAACACAAAAAACGATGATAGAAGCAGGACAAATATGGAAACATCCTGTGGGATTATTCTGGTAAATTACGATCTAGTTTTAATTTTACAATATCCTCAAGGTCATTGGGATCTTCCCAAGGGACACATAGAAGAAAATGATAAAAACCATAGAGAAACTGCTTTAAGAGAACTCAGAGAGGAGACTGGAATAGATGATATTACATGGGTAGATGGCTTTTCAAGCTGTACCGAATATTCATTTATGAAGAAAAATAAGATAATTAATAAAAAAGTGTGGTGGCTCTTGGCGAAAACCTCCGAAATGGAGGTTAACATATCTTCAGAGCATCAAAACTATATGTGGCTAGATTGGAATTCTGCAATTAATCAAGTAACCCACCAATTGACAAAAAATCTACTTTCTGAGGCGAAAAAATTCCTCGATAGTTAATCCAAATCATATCTTGATTGCTGTTTTTCAATTATTTCTGAAAAAGATAATGTATTATCCCTATTAACAACTGGTATCCAATAAAATTCTTCTTCTCCAAGCCTTTTTGAAATCCACCTTGCAAAGACAAATAACCAATCAGACAATCTGTTAAAGTACTCTTTTACAAAGTTTCTAATTGAATCTTCTCCTTCAATTTTCATCAATTCAAATAAATTTCGTTCTGCTCTTCTTACAACAGTTCTTGCAACGTGTAAATTTGAAATTGGGGCTACACCACTAGGTAAAATAAATGAATTAAGAGGTTCGAGTTCCTTTTGCATGGAATCCATTTCAGTAAGTAATATATCGCTAGATTCCTGTCCAAGTAATACTATTCCTTCAGGAATTTTATCCTTAGGGCAAGCTAGTTCGGCTCCTAAATCAAACAGTTCTTGCTGAACCCTTTTGACACCTTTAGAGACTATTTGTTGAACTTCATTAACATTTTTTCTTTCTCCACCGTCTAAATGTGTGCTAGGAATTCTATTACTCTCCATTAAAATAATACCAAAGTAAGAATTTAACTCATCTAACACTCCTACCACCTTCAATCTAGGGTGAGTTTTTGATACTCGAGAACCATCCACTAATGACGTTTCGCCTTTATCCCCCGTGCCAGTATACACTCTGTCAATTCGGACCATACACGTCTCTAACTCCCATGATTGAAATGCATTTTGATATTAAGTAGTAAAAACTATCTTTTTAGAAATGTTTTTAGATTTAAGATATTTAATTGCAAACGCATATATTAGAAGTTCGACACAAATCAAGAACCAGTAAATAATGCCGATTTCTTCTACAATCAATTCTTTCCCATACGGCGTTCCAAACCTACCAATAAATGCTGCTTGGCTGAGCACGTTGGCACAAATCCAAATAAGTATTAGCATCACAAAATAAGTCCCTCTACTCCATTTCATCTATCCCACCACCATTATATCATGATTACATTGTTTTTAGGATATAAAAAGAATTTGTATTGATGCATCATTATTGTGGTTCTATGTTACTCAATGCCTCTTCAATTTCAATAATCCATGCGTTGTCTACCGATTCTTTTCCTCCTAATTCAAGAAGTCTTTGATTCCATATCTCTGTGTCTTTTTCATTTCCAAAATGAGAATGTATCAAATATAGAGCACTGTATGCCATAGCGTTCAAATGCTCTTCATCAACATCCCATGCTTTTTCAAAGCAACTTATCGCGCCTCTCTCACCAAAAATTACACCCCGTCTCAACTGTCTCAAACCTGATTGAGACCAAGCTAATGGTAATTTACCAATTAAAAGTGTTCTAAAAACTAAATAAATATTCAATAAAATTAATATAGAAATTAAAACAAATGAACTAATTTGTTCAAAGTTGGTTAAATTCTGCCATTCCTTAGCAAATAAAGAAATTGCTCCGACAGTAAGTAATAGACCTGACGATGGTGCAATTAAAACATCCATTCTAGTTCTTACTACATGTATCAATCCAACAATAACCCCGATCCCACCTAATAAGGTGATAATTAGCGGTTCAATAGTCGGACCCACATCTCGTTCGGCCTGATGAGCCAAAAAACCTAATGCACCCAATATTGATAGAAGTAACCCGAAGTTTTGGGAGTGCTCTGGAAATGGTTGACTTCTACTCATCCAAATTAAAATTAATCCCAAAACTAAAGTTAACCCTGAATAGAGTAACGTCATGTGTTTCGCCTCAATACTTGCTCTAGTAAATATCATTTAATTACTTGTGATATTTAGTGCCTTTAATTATCTGAAATGAACGATAAATCTGCTCTACCAAAACCATCAAAGCAACTTCATTTGGTAGAGTCAAATCAGATAAAGAAATTTTCTGAAAATTATTTTCAGGAAAGCCTATCGCAGGCCCTATTGCTAGATGTATACTTCGAGAACTTAATTTCCATGATTTTACCAAATTCGAAAAATGAATTGAATTCATCTTCGAACCTGTTATATCAAATAATAACAGTTCTGATTTTTCAGAGATTTTAGTTATTTTTTGTAAATACTCATCTGGCAATAATGCTTCAGAATGATGAATTAATTTAATTGATTCAGATGCCATTCTTTCCATGTACATTTGTATAAGAGAATTCAGGGGTTTGTTCTTAATCTTTCCATGGGTGTGGAGAATAATTCTGCTCATTAGATCCGCCCAAAGAATCTGACATAATGTTTTAATGTATACGAAGCCTTTCAAATGAGGAGTTTGAGGGTGCACCAATGAAATGGTGGCCCTTTAGGAAAAAATCTAAGTCGCTAAAAAAATTTAGCACATCAATTCATATTAAAGGGACCAGAGTTTGGCTTCAAGAACTACAAGATATTTGTGAAAAAAATTTCGACAAACCTGCTGACGCTAAAAGGATTATTCGTCAAATGCAAATTGAATGGAAAGACGCTGAAAAAAGAAATGAAATAGAAAGAGAGTTAATTGATGGATTAGATAGAAGAGCATTTCATTTACTTAAAGCAGATGATAATGAATGGGTAGAATTATTGGATAATTTGAAATTCTGGAGGCCTGGTTGGAAGGGAGATTTATGATTAAAACTGAATTAGATTTTGTTAAGATTAATGCAGGTGATATTCATTTAGGCACAAATAGAGGTGGACTATTTTTTGCAGCAGAAAGGCCTAGACATCAGGTCAAGATTGAATATAGCTTCTACATTTCTGAAAAATGTATTCCTGTAGAGTTCTGGAATGAAATATTTATTGAAGAAAAATCTATACCTAATTATGATAAAATGACTCACAAAGACATGGAACGTTTTTTCGAGCTACTAAACAAAAAAGATCAGCAATTCAAATATAGATTGCCGAGTGAATCAGAATGGGAACTTGCAAAGTCAAAAGGAATATTGACAAACATTCCTGATAAAAATGGTGAATTGTTGGCTGATCAACCGCACGTAAGTTATTGGGGTGCTCCATGTGATGGAAGCCCGTGGTTAGAAAAAAATCCAAAAGCAGCTGGATTCTCTATGCAACTAATTAAAACTAGAACTTCTAAAAAAGGTTTTTCACATCATAAATTACATAATGAGAATATTAGATTTAGGATTATTAAATTAAATCATGACCCTATTAACACTGTTAGCCGAACATTACCAAAAGAATTTGATAGGCTAGAAATTTTGAAAAGAGAGTTTTTAATGGCAATTTTAATTGGAATTATTCCTTCATTTATTTGGGCTTATTTTAATGCCTCTCCAGGATATATTTTAACTGGTTTTGGAAATCTAATTTTGGGTGGAGTGTTTTTTTCTTTAATTACGGGCTTAATAATAAGACCGAAGCATGCTAGTCTAGAATTTAAACAAAATAATTTAATTTCAATCAGCCCTTACACTAAAAAAGTCAAAACTTTAGTCGCTTTTGAGGGTGATGAGATCTTATAGAATCTTGAGCACAAATTGCTGCCATGTGTATGATGTGCCTTACACCGTCATGCCTATCTAATACCTGTACTGGTTCTGAGAGTCCTTCAAGAATTGGACCCGTCATTTCAGCATCACCTAGTTCAGCTAGTAACTTGTAAGCGATATTAGCAGACGCTAAATTCGGACAGATTAAAACATTTGCAGGGCCATCAAGTGACATAAATTCGTACTCATCCTGAATCTCTAAGTTCAACGCTGTATCTGCTTGCATTGGTCCGTCTATCATAAGTGTTGGATCTAATTGCTTAGCGATCTCAATTGAATCTTCTAACCGTTCTGAGCGTTGCTTTTGACTTGAACCAAAATTAGAAAATGATAACATAGCAACTTTTGGCTCTATTCCAAATCTTCTAGCTACAACGGCAGTCTGTACAGCAATTTCAGCCAATGTCCTTGAATCAGGATATACATTAACAGTGGCGTCGGCTAAAAACATTAATTTTCCCTTAACTGACATCATGTAGCAACCGACTAGACAATGAGCATGTTCATCTTTTCCGATAACTTGTATAGCAGGCTTCAATACATCAGCATAATTTCTTTCCAATCCACCTAATAATCCGTCAGCATCTCCATTTGAAACCATTAAAGATCCAAAATATGCTCTACTTTTCAATAATCTTTGAGCGTCTGCGAGTGTTACACCTTTTCTACCTCTTTTAGCGAATAAGATTCTAGAATAAGTAGATATTTTTTCACTATTTTCTGGATCGATTATTTGGCAATTAAATTCTAACGATAAATTATTTTTCAAATCTTCAATATATGATTTTTCGCCTAACAAAATAGGTTCACAAATATCCTCTCTAATACATTCTGAAACAGCCATTAAAACCTTTGGATTATCTCCTTCTTGGAATACGATTCTTTTCTTTTTGCCTTTGACTTCGTTGATAACCCCTCTCATTACATTATGCGTTAATCCTAATCTAGATTCTAAGTTCTCTCGATATTCATTAATATCGAATAATTTTGAAGAAATCCTTGCAACCCCCTCGTCGACTGCTGCTTGAGCAACAGCAGATGCTTCCCAAATTAATACTCTACGATCAAATGGTTTTGGTATTATGTAATTTTTACCAAATGTGAGGAATTCTCCTCCATAGGCTAGTTGAACTTCTTCTGGAACTGGTTCTTTGGCCAAGGCTGCTAAAGATTTAGTTGCAGCCATCTTCATATTCGAAGTGATATTGGAAGCTCTAACATCTAAAGCACCTCTAAAGATATAGGGGAAACCCAGTACATTATTAACTTGATTTGGAAAATCTGATCTACCAGTTGCAATTATGGCGTCTGATCTTACAGATTTTATCTCTTCTGGCATTATCTCTGGATCTGGATTAGCCAAAGCAAAAATTATTGGTTTTAGTGACATAGATTCTATCATTCTTTTAGTTACTAAACCTCCCTTGGAAAGCCCTAAGAATAGATCTGCACCGACTAGCGCAGATGAAATATCGCCATCGTGTAAGTCTCTAGCAAATGGTGCTTTATATTCGTTTAATTCTCCTCGTTTTAATCTAGTTTTTGTCAAAATTCCCTTCGAATCACACATAATGATATTCAACAAATTCACACCTAAAGCAATGTAATGATTAGCACACGCAATTGCACTTGCACCTGCGCCAGCAATTACAACCTTAATTTCTCCAATATTTTTCTGTTGTAGTTCTAATGCATTTAATAAAGCTGCTCCTGTAATAATCGCAGTTCCATGTTGATCATCATGCATTACTGGAATCGTTGTTTTCTCAGAAATCTGTCTTTCTATCTCAAAGCACTCGGGAGCTCGAATGTCTTCTAAATTTATTCCTCCAAAAGTCGGGGCTATATTGCATACCGTTTTGATAAATTCTTCAGGATCAGTGGAATCAATTTCAATATCAAAAACATCGATATCTGCAAATGTTTTGAATAATATTCCTTTCCCTTCCATAACTGGTTTAGATGCAAGAGGACCTATGTTACCTAAACCTAAAACTGCAGAACCATTTGAAATTACAGCAACCAGATTACCTTTAGATGTGTAGAGGTATGAATTTTCAGGGTTTTCAGCGATTTCCAAACATGGGTAGGCAACCCCTGGTGAATATGCCAAAGATAATTCCCTAGCGGTGGAGTGAGGTTTAGTTGGTTGAACTTTTATTTTACCTCTGGGTGATTTAGCATGGTATTCTAAAGACCTATTACGTAAATCTTTATGTGTAGATTCGTCAGTTTTCATTCTTAACATGCATCTCAAAAACGACTGGTTCTAATTGCTTTACGCATTAATTTCATTAGAACTTAGCAAAAATATAATAAAAATATTTGACCATCTGAGTTCAAATTTGTTACTATAATCATGAACATTAAACCATTCCTTTCATAAATGAATTATAATCTCGACTAAATATGTTCGAACGGGCGGGTAGAAAATCTCTATATCTCAGAGCATCTTTATTTGTTGTAATGATGTTATTTTACAGTATGTCACCACTGTTATCTTCTACTAGTGCTCACCTTGGTCATGGAAGCTCTGATGATGCACATTCTACTGGTCAAACTTGGGGACTGAATGGTTCAGAAGACACGGGTTGGGTTACTCTAGAAACCACTGGAGCTTCTCCGTCAAATAATCTTCCAGGGTATGCGAACTGGGAATTGAATTTTCCCCCTGGTGCAATTATTTCTAACGTTAATCTAGAAGTTGGTGCTGACGGAAGCAACGGTATTCATGCCATGAACCCTAACTTATATTCTCCTTCTACACAATACTCATTTTTTGATTGGGAAGACAATGGAGGTTTTGGTTATCAAGAAGGTTTTCTTGATGGTTACATTCATAACGAAAGAATGCAGCCTAATAGTGACCTTGGAGCAATGTACAAAATCCCTTCAGGGGCTGAAGTTACAGATTTAGTTCTAGAGGCTTTAAGACCCGTTGATCCTGCAGTATCATTGTCTCCTTATGATTTTGAAATAACTGATTGGGAAATTGATTCTAACGATGGAAGATTATACGTTGCAATTGGTTCTCTTGTCTTACAATTAGATGATTCGGTTGAACCTAAAATCATTCATCTTCGAGATTTGGGACAAGATAATTTGATCACAGACTTGTATGTTGATGATTTAGGTCAAAGACTGATAATTTCCGCTGGAGGAAGAATAAATGTTTATTCTCTTTCTAACGGAGAATTGATTGCTGAATTACCTAATGAGCCAATTATAGCGAATGAAGAAGCGAAGGGTTTTATTCATTCCTTTGCCACATCAAGTGACATTTATGGTATTTCGGAAAGAGGGCTTTTCCGGCTAAATTCTGTGGGTAATTCTTGGAATATGGAACAGGTCGCGGGAAATTCAAATTGGCCAGAAGGAGTTCCAATGGATGTTGAGGATGCTAATGGCATTCTGTATGTATCTATTGAGAACAGTGGAATTGCTAGATGGGACACTACAAGTAATTCAGTCCAGACAATTTTACAAAACTCTGGGGAAGATGATGTTCATGAAATGATCACTTCAGGTAATGTGTTGTATATTGCGACAGAAAACCAAGGTGTATTGAGGTGGAATTTTGCCCAGAATAGCTGGATTAGTTCTTGGTCAAATACGAATTGGCTAGAAAATAATAATGTTAAAGACTTAGTTGTTTTAGATAACAATATTTTCATCTTGTTAGAAGATACGTTGCATCAATATGATACATCGATTGGAGTAATGATTAATCAGTTTGACGTAAACAGTGACTTGAATATGATAAGAACAGGTAAAAATATTATTCCTTGGTCTGCAAATGGAATTCGGGCCCCTGCAAATTCAGTAGCCCTACTTCATGACGGAAGCGGAGTAATGAGTGTATTAGATCCTTCTATAACTGGATTATATTCCCACAAAATGGATTTAGTTAGTTCTCCAAGTGGAACAGATATGAACTCAGTAACCCAAATTGGAGAAAAGATTTTTGTTTCATCTAATGATATCATTGATATATTCGATACTTCAATCTGGAAATGGCTGGAGCCAGTAGATATTTCCACTGTAGGAAATGAAATAGTTTCTATGATAACAGATGAAAATCAATATTTATACGTTGCAACAGCAGACTCTGTAGGATTGCAAGAGATAAATACTGATGGAAACTTTAGTAGATTCTGGGGTCAGTCTGATTTTAATAATGAGGAAATAATTGATCTATCGTACGATTCACTTACCTCTTCAGTTATTGCATCTCACGGAAACAGTGTTACTATCGTAAACCTCGTATCTAATAATGCTGAATTTATTGAATTTAATTTTGAAAGTGAAATTTCAGATATTGTGGCATACGATGGAATTCTGTATATGGGAACTGACGAAGATGGTGTGCAAAGATTTAATATTTCTTCCAAAATAATACTCTCGTCATGGAGGTCCACCGGAGTTGACGATTTAGAAGACATCCCAGTAGTTGTAGGAAACGGTTTGATTTATGTAGGTATTCCGGGTTTTGGAGTTACAATTTTCGATGAAACCACAGGTGAAATTCTTGAAATATGGGAGGGGGGTCAAGCTGGAGAATTGGCAGACGATAGTATTAGATCATTACATATTGACGGAGATGGATACATTTGGATCGGCACTGATGATGGTGCAACGAGGTTCAACGGTCAAAGATTTAATGATTTACAACATGATGGTCAATGGTGGAGCCATAGGTTTTACGGATTTGACAGTGATTCTGACTATGTATGGTCTGCAATGGCTAACAATGAAATCTGTAGATGGGATAGGCAAACTTTAGCTGGGGGAGATGATCAAAATTGTTGGGGAGAAAATGATGGATTACCATCTGATGGACCAACAGGTTGGCAAGATTACACATCAGTTAGATTTGTATCACAAAATCAACTAATGGTGACAACCTTCAACGGTGCTGCGCTATTTGACACGAATTCATTATCAGTAGTTGAAGAATGGGTAAGTGATTTTTCCACAAGCGATTCCCCGATTGTTCAACACAATGGTATCGTATACTTAGGACTTAAAGGAGATGGAATTTTACGGTATGACTTGAATTCAAATTCATGGTTACAAAATTGGAATTCAGCAAATAATATGATTCCAAATAATGAAGTTACTGCATTAGTTTTAGAACAAGGTACAGGTTCAAATTTAGATAAATTATGGGTTGGCGGTGATGATGGTTTTGATTTAACTCAAATTGATTTGTCTTCAGGTACAGTAAGTGGTAGTGTTGAATATGGAACCCAAGGTCTAGAAGAGTTACCCCCGCAGAAATTAATCGTTTCGGATGATATTTTATATTTTATTCCAGAGTTAAGTGACGATGGAGATAATATCGGAAGAATAGATCTTTCAAGTTTTGTTCAAAACCCCTCTGGCGGTGGTTTCAGTTATCTTAGTGTCTCAGAAGGAGCTATTAATCCAAGTAATGAATTTGGTGAAGATATTTTTATCCATGGTGCTGATATTGTAGATAATATTCTTCATATCGGTGCCAGTGAGGCAGAAACTAGATGGTGGCAGAGTTATGATGAAGGTTACATCATGAGGTATAATATTACTGGAGATAGTTGGGACTCAGCTATACTACCTGGTCAAGAAGTTGGAAGAACAAATGCAGTATACTTAAACAATAGATTGTATGTCACTTATGGAGATAGTGTAAAAGAATTAGATAGTGGTGGAAACATGATTAATAGTTGGCCTGATTCACTAGATGGGCCAATTAGAGAGATTGTGGAATACAACGGAGAAATATTGTTTGCCACTCAGTCCGGAATTGCAAGATACGATCCCGTTAGTGAGTTATGGCTAGAAACTTGGACAAAAAATAATGATGGTTTGCATCCAAATTCAAATGATGATGAAATTCTTGAACTATTTATCGAAGGAAATAATCTTTGGTATTCTTCAGGAATAACCAATGGACAATGGTGGAACTCAAATCCTACTGTACAAAGAGTTACTGGCACTGATAATAATGGAGATGGTATCATAGATGGGAATGATCATGATATCTGGGATGATACAAATTCGGAATTACCACCAGGAGATATTTGGTCTATGGAATTATGTGGTGGAGTAATGCATTTTGGAGTTAGATGGAGTGGACAATTTGGAGCTGGTGGAGGAGTTGGCAGATTTGATACATCAATTGACACTTGGGACTCCCCTTGGGAGAATAATAATGATCTTGAAGATGATGACGCTACTGCATTGACATGTGATGATCAAAACGTTATGTACATAGGATACCAAGACGAAGGTCATGGAATCAGTAGATTTGATTATTCTTCTGGGAATTGGTTATACACTCTGGAAGAGTCTGACGGTATTTCTGAAGAATCCGTGTGGTGGGATTCTATGGAATGGGGGGATGGTTTCCTTGTAATTGGTCATTCTTACGAAGATGGCGGAAACGGCGGCATGTCGGTAATTGAGGTCAGTGGGAATATTGTTTCTTCTGGTACAATTCTAGATCAGTCCATTGAGACCTCATCTATTAATTACATAGATAATTCCGCCTTTGGTGATGGTTTCATAATTGGCAGACCTGGAGGAGATCAAGGTTACAGCAGTGTTGACTGGTTAGAGATAGTTTCTAATAATTTACAACTCAATAAAGGTTATTTTGACAGCCAATCTGATTTCTTAAATGGTATCATTGAAGAATTCACAGGTAATTCTGAAAATTTATACATTGTTACTGCAAGTGATAGATTTGATAATCTTGGAAATTCAATTTTAGAAGGACAGTATGGTACAAATGGAGAAATTACTTGGACTAGAACTTGGAATTTTGGATTTGATACAATTAGAGACCTCCTATTCGTAGAAGGCAATATTCCTGGAACTGGTAATATGCTTTGGATTACTACACAAGACCAAGGATTATGGAGATTAGACTTAGACAATAATAATTTTTCAAGAATATCCGCAAGTTTATCTCCTGATATGGACGGTTTATCTCTCGAAGATAACTTGTTAGCTATCGGCTTAACGTCTGCTGGGAAAAGTGTACCAGGAATAAACGTTTTAGATATTACTACGCTTCAATGGGAACATGGTGAATTATTACCAGGGCTTCCGAGCAATTACGTTTTAGATGCTGTAAAACATCAAGGTAAAACATGGTTTGCAACAGCAAACGGTGTCGGTATTTGGAACGATACCAACGCTCAATGGGAACCCTCACTTGGTGTATCTAATGGATTGCCAACACCAGTAATTGAAAAATTATATATTCACACTAGTGGAGAAATATGGATGGGAACTCCAGTTGGTGTAGTTAGGTATGATCCCCTAATTGGTAGTTATTATCCAACTATCGACAGATTAAACGGTTTGATCGGTAATAGAGTCAACGATATATATGAGGATAATGGAAAAATATTCTTATCTCATAATGGAGCTGGTCCGACAAGACCTGGTGTTAGTTCGTATAATTTATCAACTAATATAGTGGAATCAATCTACAAATTAGACCAAGTTCCAAGTAACACTATTACGGCCATATCTGCTGATTCTTGGGGGGTTCATATTGCTACAGATCAGGAACCTTTGGTTCACTATAACTTTGCAAACAATCAATTTGAAGATGGAGCACAATCTTGGCAAATTGGGAACTGGCCAGTTATTGAAATGAAAAGCGATGGTAAGGATTTATTCGCATTATTAGACGGCGATTTAGTTAGAATAGATGCTCAAGGAATTACACATTCGGTAAGAAATACTTGGTTCTTAGATAACGAAAACTTAGAACCGCTTGAATTGTCGAAAATGTCTCTTGGTCCTAATGGGTTATTTTTAGTTGGATCTGATGGTATGTATGGTTGGGGATTACCAAATTACGCCCCAATGGACCAGTTGATTGTAAGATTCGCTTCACCTCTCTCATTAAATGTAGCTGGCCTGAATCTGGATATAACAAACAAGACCCACCCCGGTGAACAAATCATTTTAGCTAGCACGTCTTTAAACCCTATAATAATAGAAAACTGGGGCTCTCTACAATATGAAAATAATATGCCTTATTCGGAGGTTTCTATGGCTTTATCGAGTCCAATTCAATATTCTCCCACATGGCTTAAATCGATTAACATGAGATATAAGGGTGAGTGGAACCTATCAGAAACTAATGATAACATAGCTTATGAATTGCAAAGAGTACTAGATTTGTCGACAATGACCGCTAGCGGAATGGAAATCGAGCTTAGACTCAAGACTACATTAAATGGTTCTATGAAAGTTAGATTAACTTATGATTGGGAAAGAATTCAGTCTCCTGTTGAAATTATTAATGTTGAAGATAGGCCTGATGACGGAGGAGGAGTACTGACAGTTGAATGGACTGCAAGTCCAGATCCTGATTTTAAAGAATATTCAATCTACATCCACGAGAGGGTAGGGAATTTTGAAGAATACTTATTGAACGAAAATCCGAGCGCTGATGCAATTTCTTCCGTTTGGGGACAAACAAAAATTGATGTTGGAACTACAGGTGGTAAAAATGAAGGCAGCCTGATTGTTGATGGTGTCGAATACTATGCCACAGTCGTAGTAACTTATTCTGATGATTCCGTGGGTGAGCCTTCGAACACATTCGGTCCGGTTATTACAGACGACGATATACCAGAACCTCCTACTTCTGGATTTGCAGAACCAAACGACAATGAAAATTCAAAAGATGGTGAACTATTTGTTGAATGGACAAAATGCAGATCATTGGATATCTCACACACAAGAATTTATATTTACACACAATCAATCACAAATGCCTTAGCATTAACAGATTACATTGATATTGACGATAATCTTGGTAATTCTACAATATTAGAATTAGATGCTGGAATCCCTTACTGGCTTGCTTTAACTTGTGTAGATAATTCGGCCCAAGAAGATTTAATTAATGCTTTAATCATTGGTCCTGTAATTCCAACTGGAGGCCTAAATGATGGATTCCCTCCACCAAAAATCCTCGGTGTAAATGCTTATGATACTCCTGATGATGAAGGTGGAAGAATCACAGTAGAATGGATTCCTTCAATTGCTGATGATTGTGGGTTTGTGACAATATATGCTTTAGATGCTGAAGATTGGCTTGAATGGGATATAGATCCCAATACTGGACAAAACATAGTAGTTGATGAACCGATAACTGCTAATTCATTTAGAATAGCTGAAATTATCACTGACTGCTCTGTAAAAGAAACGGTTATTTCATCAATCGATGGGGCTTCATTAATAGACGGCAAAAAATATTATTTTGCAGTTGTTGCTTCTGATAAATGGTTAAATGAAGATAAATTAAATGTTGACGTAGTATCAGCTGAACCATTTAAACAACTTGATGCAGGAGCAGCTCCTCCTGATAGAATTAATTTCATTGAATCATGGGATGAGCCAGATGACGACGGGTCGGCAATTCGAGTGGCCTGGAAACCTTCTAATGCTGACGATTTTGCTTTTTACGTAATTTGGGCTAACAATCAACCTATCAATAACCTAGATCAATTGTGGACATCAATTGGAGATGATAGAACAAGTTGTGGCTGCATGAGTTTTAATCAACAGTACATTGGAAATTCTGAGGACAACATTGAGATTATATTAGACAAAGCAAGATATGGAGAAAATTCTAACCTGTTAGATAGTAATAGTAAACAAAATGAAATTAAGCCGAATGAATTGCTTTACATTACCGTAACAGTTCATGATATCAAAGGCAATGTTTGGCTTAATGATTTGTTACAAGTTGATGTAATTCCAATTAACAACATAGATGACAAAACACCACCAAAGAAAATTACAGATTTAGACGTAATCGATTGGCCTAATGATGACGGAACCGCCGTTGGGATAAATTTTGAAAAGAGCCCAGAGAGTGATGTTGAACAATATGCAATTTATGCATCTACTAGTTCGTTTGATTCTGTGAGTTTTGGTGACAAACCTGTCTTATTTGCAGATAGAAATCCAGATCTTCCTATTAAAATCAACAGCCTTTCCGATGGAACTGCTGTAATTGCAGAGATGGAAGTGTTTGTAAGCGTAATTCCAATAGATTCTGCAGGCAACTCCATTACTAATGGTTTAATTGTTGATTCTTCATTATCAAAGGATAACAGGGGCGAAGATCCTGGTGGATACCTTCCAGATATTGAAAACGTGAGAGCAAATTGGATTCTTGATGGTAATGCTATTCAAATCCAATGGAATGACTTAACAGATACAGAATTAACCTATGTAGAAATTTATGTATCTAATTCACAATGGGAGAATACTGATGATGCAACTCTTATAGCGAAAGTCGAAATCAAAGATGAAATTTTTATTATGAATAGATTCAATGGAGATAGTATAGATAAATTTTCAGATTGGTATATTGGAGTATCTGCTTCTGATGAGATTACTCACAAACATATTGTACAAGTTAACCATGTAAATCCATACGGGACAGATGCCAATGGTAATGGTGAAGGTACAAGTACAAATTTCTTACAAAATTTAGGCTCAGAAGTAATGATAAGTATCGGTTTAATTTTTGCTATTTTAATCGTAGCTATTCTTATTGTTAGAGGAAGAAAACCAAAAGGAGATAATTGGCAATTTGAAGGAACCTGGGGTATTCAGAAAGAAAGAGAAAATGAATTATGGGAGAAGAATGTTGCTTCTCAGGAATCTATACCTGTTCCTATACAGCAACCGACTTCAGATTTGACACAACAGCCAGCTCCAGCTTTGACTCAACAGCCAGCTCCAGCTTTGACTCAACAGCGAACTCAGACAACACAAATTCAAAATAACGAGAGCTTGAATCAATTAGTTTCAGATTTAAACGAAAAACCTGTAAATTCTGATATTGATACCTCTTTCCTAGATGACTTATTATGAATCCCGAAGAAATCTCCGTTTTTACCACATTAGGCTGGAATGGTAAACAAAAATTCTTTGCGGTTAAACAACATATGGAACGCCTAAGAAACTATGCGAATCTATCTGGAATCGAATATGATGAAGATATTCAGAAAAATATAATTCGACTTTTGAAGAATACAAAATATAATGAAATCTCCGAAAAATCAAAGAGAAAGTTCGGAAAACCTGCTGGATTAATAACTATCAGACTAAGCAATAATGGTTCGATTTCAGTCGTTGAAAGATCCAATAATTATAATTTGAATTGTGAAAAGATTAATGCAATCACGATCTCTGCTCCCGATGAATTAAAAAAATTTAAAGGTATTAAATTTGGAAAACACTTAATGTATAGAAATGCGCTTCGAGTGGCAAAATCTAATAACGGAAATGCTGCATTAATCGTCAACAATGAAGCAGTAATTGATGGTGATAGGGGCTCATTGATGATTTTAGATGAAAATGGTACTGCTTGGGCATCTTCGAGTAAATATGGTTCAATCGAATCAGTCACACTGAAACTAATAAATAGTAAAATTAACCAAAAAGGAATACCTCTTATTTTCGGAAAAATTACTTCAAATATGATATTAAAAGCAGTTGATGCTGTTATGGTTGGTACAGGAATAGGAGTAACAAGGATAAACACAATCGATAATCGGTGTTTTAAATTCTCATCCTCTAGGTTAATCGATACGATTACTGAAATTTTTAATGAACTATATGATGAAGAATGGTCTTAATAAAGTGGTGAGATTATGGTTTTTGAAAAAGAAATTATTTCTACAGATGATGAATTCTTAATTCTGGCACTGATGGAGATTTTAAGAGATAAAAATTTAATCGGTGAAAAAAATTCATTTGGAGGTACTGATGAAATATTATTCCATTCTGGTGGACCGATATCTGAAAAATCTAGTAAGAGCATTATAGTTGGGCCTCCAAACTTTCGGTTTAAATCGAAACAACCCTCTAAAGACTCTTTACCAGCTAATTCGATTAGTGTAAATCCAATAGAAGGCAAAATAAGTCTGGGCCCTAATCCTACAGATCTAATTTGGGAAGTTGAGAAATGGATTGGTAATAAGTGGGAATTCATTGAAAAGATAAGAGGTGAATCATTATCAAAAAGTCTCAGAAATTTTGAAACTTTTCTACCTAATGGGAATAAATCCCCAGGTACTGGTTGTGGGGTTTTCGCTTATGATTTATGCCAATGGACTCAACCTTGGCAACTTATTAACCCACCAAAGGAGGATTCTTTAATTGGTATTGTTTTTTCAATAGATAGATGGATAACCCACGATAGACTGAAGAAAATAATCAGAATCGGAAGTGTTAGCGATGAAATGTGGGTTAACATGGTTCATGAGACTGTTGTTTCTATTGGGTCTTTAAAAAATATTTATCCAGAGTGGCCAAAGGATGATTCAAATCACATAAGTAATTCATTTTCAAACCTTACCGATGAAAAGCATATTCAAAAAATTAATCAAGTTAAATCTGCAATCAAATCAGGAGAATTATATCAACTAAATTATGGAAGAAAATGGAAAGGTGAGTTAGTTGAAGAACCTTGGAAATTACAACTCAGATTAGCAAAAGAAAATCCTGCCCCTTGGTCATTTTTTATTTATTCATCTGATCTTAATTTTAGCATTTGTTCTTCGAGTCCCGAAATACTAATTCGTGGTGAAAATGGTATCTTTTCTACTTCCCCAATTAAAGGTACGAAACCTAGAGGAGAAAATAAGGAAAAAGATTTACAGTTGATTAAAGAATTAATTACTTGTCCTAAGGAGAGAGCAGAACACCTTATGCTAGTAGATTTAGAAAAAAATGATATGTTAAAGTTTTGCAAATATGGAAGCGTCTTTAGAAGCTCATTTCAGGTAGAATCATTCTCACAAGTACATCACTTAGTTAGTGATATTACTGGAGAACTTAGAGATAATTTAGACGTATGGGATGTTGTAGAAGAAATGTTTCCTGGAGGTAGTATTACTGGTTGTCCTAAAACGGTAACAATCGCTTCAATCGATCAATTAGAAGAAGAAGCGAGATCTTTTTGGACTGGGTCCGCTGGAATCTTCAATCATAAAAATAAATCTATATCGATGAATATTTTGATTAGAACATTGGAAGTTCATAAAGTCAAAACAAAATGGAAAGGGGTTGTTCAAGCTGGGGGAGGCTTAGTGATAGATTCAAATCCTAAAAATGAGGTGCTGGAAGCAAAATTAAAAGCCTCGGCTTTAAGAAAAGTTGCCGGATGGATTAATGATAAAGATCTGATTAATTTTCCTAAAAATAATTTGAAGGTTTTAGAATTACGAAAAAATAATCGAACTGAAATTAATAATCAAGTGGGAAAGGTTTCAATTTGGCCTGAAAAATATATAAATTCAAAAATATGTGTTGCGTTTATAGACAACCTAGATTCTTTTTCTTGGAATATCATCAATGATTTAGTAATCAAAGGTGCTGATGTATGTGTAATTTCTGGTAGACAAAATAGTCCTACTTTTAATGATATCATCGACAAATTATCGCCGACACATATTGTCATTGGACCAGGTCCAGGCAATCCAAAAATATCTAAACTTTCCATGGAAATCGCGTCTAACGCAATAATAGGTAATTGTCCGCCTCTGTTAGGTGTTTGTTTGGGCCATCAAGCCATCGGAGTAGCTGCTGGTTGGGATATTATTAAATCTCCAGACGGAGCAAAACACGGACAGGTATTCGATATTGAAAATCTTGGTTCATCAATTATTCGTAAAGAATGTAAAATGACCAGATATAACAGTTTAACATTGGTTGAAAATAAAAATAACCGAAATAATTTATCTGTAGTTTTAAAAATCAAAAATCAGGTTAATTCCGTAATGGGTATTGAGCATGAATTATTTCCAGTGTTCGGAGTTCAATTCCATCCAGAATCGGAGGAAAGCGAAGGACAGGGCGAAATTTTTGAGAACTTCTTAAAATATTAGTTTGATAGCGACATTGAAGAAGCAAGATTAATTCGAGGGGTTGAAAGAGAATGCCAACATGCAGACATTGCGGATTTACAGGAGGGAGAATGAACTTTATTCATGGTAACGGCCCTCGAAAAGATATTTGTGCTAAATGTGGGGTTGAAAGAGGATTAGTTAGCGAAATTGAGGCCAAGAATCTTTATTCAAATGAAGTTGCGAATGCGAGATTAAATTTGGTTTCAAGGCGATGGGCCCCATTCTTTTGGATAGGAATATTATGGACAGCTTGGATATTATTCATTAAAAACGTAGAGATATGGAATTGGGTCATTTTAGGTCTACTAATTATATTTACCTTATTGCTACCACCTTTTTTAATAGTTACGAGCGCTAAACACTCTGCAAAAATTGATGATGTTACTCCTGAATATAAACGTCCAAAAGGACATTGAACTTCAATCACCTGTAATTATCATGGATAATTGTTGTACCGTTAAGATGGTAGCTGTAAATCCTAATAATAACGTATCTGCTCCAGATATTGTCACAACTAAGACCAATACTTCTGCGATTAATCCTGCTATTAATAACAATTTAATAGAGCTGACACTTTTAAATAAAAACCATTTACTAAGTTCATTCTCCGAGATAGCTTCATTAAACAATGTCATCTTAACCCTTGAACCCCTAATCATTCCCGATTTAAGTAGTTGTAATCTAAATTGTTCTTCTGCTGAACTAACCCCTGGCATTCTTCCACCTGAAAACATATCTTTCATACTAAATAAAATCCAAACTGTCGTAATAATATCAACTCCGCCTGCCCAAATCGTACCAAATAATGCCAGATGTAACAATAATTCATCTAAATCGTCACCTAAGTTCATTTCTACTCCAGTAAGTACCAAATTCAAAACTGCAACAATAAAAAAAATAGATGCTGGGATAATTACTAACCCAACCCAAACTACTTTAGCAGCGTCATGCTTTGCAGCATCTACTATAAATTTACCAGCAGAATCTGTAATCATGGAAGCCAAAAGTAAACCCGATAAAATACCTAAAAAAGATATGTTAGAAAGTAATTGATTATCAATCGATTTGGAATATTGAAATAGTATTAATGCAAAAAAAGATATGAAAAAACCGCAAAATGCCGCAGAGGTATGATATTGGGGTTTGATAATTTTCAAATTAAATTTTTTCTTAGTAGGCCGCATACCTTCCCCTAATAGTATGTAGATTGGTGACTGTAGTTAAAAGTTACATTAATTAGACTTTGAGTAGATTTTAATAATATCTCCATCGCTTAACTCCTGATCTGCACCAATAACCCTAGATGATTTACAGTCTATAGCCTTTATAAATCCATTTCCTAAATCAGAATGAACGGAATATGCAAGACCTTTTGCTGTAATCCCTTTGTCTACTAGTAATGCATCAGGTAGTAACCTGCCTTCTCCATCTGTCCATTTTTTTTCGTCTTGAACAGGATATACAATAATTTTATTTAAGTTATCAAAAACAATTGAATCTATTAATTTTGCGAAACCTGTGCCGTTTAATTCGTATAAGTTACGTCTAATTTTTTCTAATCCATTAATTTGATTTAAATTAAGATTTTCTTTACCGTATTTACTAATTATAAAATCACTCGAACCAGATTCATAATCTATTAAATTTGCATTATTAGCTCTACTTAATGCCAGTTCAGAGTCTGCCGATGTTGGAAAAATAACGCTTTTTTGATATGATATATACTCTATTAATTTTTTTAATTCTGATTTATTTGCAATATCTGCTTTATTTGCAGCGACATACAGTGGAAAAATCTCTTCTCTTAAATTAAGTGATAAACTATACTTTTTTTGATCTGTCCAATCCCATGGAGACGCAGTATCATTTTCGTTTTTAAATTTATTAAATCCTAAAATAATTTGGCTTTCAGTGGCACCAATTCCCGTCAGGGTTTGTGTCAAATAACCAATTAACCCTTTATCTCCCAGAGACTGTGCGCTTCTTACGCCTCTAACCCATCCGTTATTGATAATACCTAAAATCCATAGGGCTAACTCTGAAATTAAAAAATTATACTCATCTATTGGATTACACGCTTTTTCACCCATAGGTTTTCCTTCTAAATCTGTAGTACATGATGCATCAATTACTTGAATCAGCGCATCACATTGGGAAAGATCTGATAAAAATTGATTACCCCTTCCTTTTCCTTCATGAGCTCCAGGAACTAGTCCTGCGATGTCCACTAAAGTTACAGGGACATATCTAGAATCATTCTTACAAATTCCTGTTCTAGGAGTACACTTATACTCAATATCCCTATTATCATTTTCACTTTTCTGATTTAATATAGTTGAAGGACATAGATGTCTGGCTTTAATAAAAGTAATACCGACATTAGGATCGATTGTTGTGAACGGATAATTAGCGATATCTACCTTAATTTGTGTTAATGCTGAAAATACAGTAGATTTACCGACATTAGGCTTTCCAACCAATCCGATTTTCATTTTTTCCACGCCTAATTAATGAAAATAATTCTTTGAATAAATTTACTCTTCTTCAATTACCAATCTATCAATAATATCTTTTTTAGTACCACTAGAATCAATTCCTTTTTCATCTGCGATTTCAATTAGTTCAGACTTTTTTAATTTAGATAAGTTAGCAGGATTATTTTCACTAGGTTTAATAATTTTAGCTGGCATCATATCTTTCGTAAATGCTAGACCTAGTTCGGGTAAATCAATCATACCATCCCCGTTAATGTCTAAAGCATTTACCAATCTATCGACCTCATGCGGTGGAAGATTAGCTAATCCTAATTTGTTGAGACCTTCACGAAATTCATAGGCTGATAAAGTCATACTGGAGTCTTCATCTAATTGTTTGAAAATATCAAAAATTTTAAGATCGTTTTCTTTTAAATAATCGGATAGTTGCCATAAAACTTCATCTGCTGTATCACTAATTATGCTAACATCAACACCATCTGTTTCATGTAAACCTGCACTTACTCTTATTTTCGTTTCACCTAATTCCTCTTCAATAACTTCTTCATTCACAATAATTTCAGTATCCAAGGACAACCCTTTTCCAAGAAGCTCGCGAATTGTGTAACTACCAGACATTAAGGAAAATTTTTCAATCGCTAAATTTTCATTATTAATTGAACCAATAGGCTGCCCTCTTGAACGTGTTAATATGAATTGATGCGTAGCTACAAAAGTTCCTATCGTGAAGAAATAAAACATTACAGCTACCATTACTGTGGTATCTTCTAGAGCTTCGACTGTTGCTAAATATCCTGTCTCCTCTACCGCCTGTTTAACAAAGTTGGACATTATTGACATCAAAGATGAACCTATTGCACCAACAGTAACAAACCAAAAAGAAAGTCTTTGCCTACTTCTTTCATAATTTTCTAATCCCATTGACTCTGGAAGCATACTATTGACTACAGCAAACGCAGACAGCCCTCCTACGCCCCAAAGAAGTAAATGATCCATACTTGATCCTATTCCAGCCAAACTTGCATCACCCCCAAATGTACTAATAGATGAAAACAACCCGCCTATTGCTCCGATTGGAAGTAATAAAATTGCAACTAGACATGCTGCTGTTGATGTAGATTCGACCATGGATTCCCATCTACCCCTCATCGTTGCAAAGAGGTTGAAGGTTGTTGCAAAAATTGGAATTAAAGCTAGAGTACTCCACAATGAAATTTGGATTGTAAAAATATTATCATCTGTACCGAGTCCTAGACCAGTGTAACTCATAAAAGGCGTAAGAGTTATGAAAATTAATAAAATACTAGTAATAGAAAGTAATTTACTCCAAACGATATTTCCAGTATTTTTAGGTATCAAGAAAAAGGCCACAGACATTGACATAGGAATCAGCCACCATCCATGTATGGATTTAGAAACTTGCCATGCAATTTCCTCGCTACCAGATAAGAAATACAAGATATTACTAAAGGTGGAGTAAATTAATGCACCAAATGAAAAAATAATCAACCAACTCGAGGTCATCATCTCAGAGCTCTTATTATCGTGGATTGACATTAAATGTACTGATAAAACACCCATCCCAAGTATTCCATAAGCAACAAAGAATGCTGAGGCTTGTGCAGTATGCGGTGCGAAGGAAGTAAAACTAATGACTACTAAAATTAAGGTCAAAACAAACCAGAATGTAGAAATCATTGACGCTCCTGCTTCGCTAGAAATTTTAGTTCCCAAAATTCTATTCTGAATATGAAGGCTTGCTCCAATTAAAGTCATACTCAAGAATCCCCAAAATGTAGATACATATGCAGCAGACTCTAACTTACCTTTATCAAAATCTCCAAAAGCAGACATTAGAGCTGTTGAATCGTATTCTAACCATAAGTTGATGAAGGTTAATGTTGAAGCGATTGGCATCCAAATTAGTCCAAAAGTCATCCACATATTCGCTGCTGATCCTTTCTTTTTAGGAAATAAATCTACAAGTCCGACAGGTGCTTTTTCCAAAGAAAAAAATGCAATCCCTCTTAAAGTTGAAGAAAATGAACCAAGGCCCTTAGAGACACCTAAAAATAGTCCTAAAAGTATTAAAAAATATAATATAATTGTTAAATTCATTAAATTCACTACTCCCTAAAAACCTCACCAACTATCGACGCAAGAACTGTCGCAATACTAACAAAAATTCCCAACATGAACCACCAAATTGAATTTGTTCCAAAGAGTCCAGAAAAAGGTGAAATTCCTCCGAATAGTGAAAACGCCTGAGTAGAAATAGCCAAGATTCCCAGTGCTAAGATTCCGACAATAGTTAGTACTACTTTAGAAGATTCTGGTTCTCCTAAACCCTGAATTACATCTGGTAAATTTCCTTTATCGCTCATGCTAACACCTTAAAGATATGAATGCGAACAATCAAGATGTCATAAACATTCACCATGTAGATGACCAAATTTACTACAATTCAACATTTTTTATCTCAAAATAATTCGAACATATTTTTAATTGAAGCTCTACGATTTAGGCCTACTCCAATAGGAATTGGAAGATTTTGATCACTGAATATTTCTTGCTTCCATCTTTCATGACATTCGCACTTCAAATAATCAAATTCATTTAGATTCCCACTTACTGAATATCTTTCAATCGCTGCTGCAACCTCAGAATCACACTTACCGCAGTTGTGTGCACCGCGAGGTTTCCCCGCTGCTGTAGGATGAACTATCAATCTTGAAATTTTTTTACCGTCAGAATAAATAAAATCATGAGACTGTTTTATCAATTCTACCAATGACCAAAGCCATGGAGGCCTATAATCTCCATGACGGTATAATCTATCAATGATAGTCCCTTTTTGAATATTCATAGGATTTATTGAAATTTCGTCAGAAACCAAAACCACTGATTTAACCCATTTTACGCATTGTTTGAGTGCCTCTCCTTCTGACATAAATGGTGGTTTAAACATTAAATAAGTTTTAATTCTCAAATTATATTTCTGAAGCTGTTCGATTGCACGATGCCACGACTTTAAAGAAAATCCTTTATTGATATGAAATTTTAAAACCTCATCGTCATGTGCTTCTAAACCTATTGCCACTGTAAAATTTGAATTAAGTTTTTTAGCCCAAGATAATTTCTTTGACGTTAATTGCTCAGTTCTAGACTCAACTACCAAATGTTTACCTAATAAATTAGTTTCTTTAAGTACTAATTCTTGAAACTCAATGGGAATTTCTCTATCCTCCAATAGGCTTCCAGAAGTGTAAACCTTAATCATTTCAACATCTTCGAAATTATTTAATTTTGATTTTGAATAGTTCCATTGTTGCAATAAATTGTCTAAGGTTACATCATCTCGGGTATCGTTAAAGTATCCACAAAATGTACATCCAGAATTCCACCACCAGTGACAACCTTTAGTTCTTAAAATTACCGTCGCGGCTTTACATGGTTTTCCCTCTTTCGTTAATTCGGGAGTAACATATACCGTTGCAGGTTTATTGCCATCCCAAGACATCTTCCTTTCAAGATTATATGAATAATTTTCTGGTGCTTTAATCAACTTATGAATTTTTACTCCCTGTTGAGGTGTTGAGAATATGTTCACCATCGTCATATCGAAATAGTTAACGCATTTGAATCTTTTATTACAAATCAAAAAAGGTGTTTTCTGTTACACTTAGTAAGAAATGTTACATATTAACTTTACCAGCACAGAATATGAGCGAAATATTAAATGCCAGTGATAATAATGATTTGTCGGTAAAAGAAATCATTCAAAATATGCCTGACGAGGAAAAAGATGCTCTTCAAGGATGGTATTGGTATGATTGGGCAAATCAGGCTTATGCACTTACTGTGATGACAGTAATTGTTCCAGCTTTGATGGCAAATTTGTACAACAAAGCCACTGGAACACAAGGAGGTGCTGGATTTTTTGCTCTGGTATACGGTTTCGCTATGCTAATTGTAGCCGTAACCGTTCCTGCTCTTGGGGTCATTGCAGACAGAATGCCTATTAAGAAAAAAATGTTGTATTGGTATACTCTAGTCGGAATTATTTTTTGTGCTGCAATGGGAGCTGCTCCATATTTTGGTTCAAAAGGATACTTAGTTCTGGCATTTATGTTCGTAATTGGCTCAATTGGATTCTCCGGTGGAAATACAATTTATTATGCTTTTATGCCTTACCTTGCTCCTAAGAAAGCCATGGATCATGTTTCCTCATGGGGATATGCATATGGATTTTTAGGTGGTTCTGTAATTTTATTTGTACATCTAATAATCTTATTAGGAACTCCATGGGATGGTGATTTCCAAATGGCAGTTATATTTTCGACCTCTGCTCTATGGTGGTGGGGATGGGGAGCATTGATGTTCTTCAAAACTCCAGAACCTCCTATAATTGATGAAATGGATTACAAAGGCGTCTGGAAATCTACTAAATTTGCCTACTCACAAGTGTTCAAAACACTAAAGACAATTAGGGTTGAATTTCCTGTATTATTTTTATTTATAGTTGCATATCTGTTGTTTTATGATGGAGTAAATACTATCAATGGAATGGCTTCTGCATTTGGAGAATCGGTACTTAGAATAAGCCCTTCAATGAATATTGCATTATTACTTACGGTAAATTTTGTTGCTGTTCCGATGAGTATTGTTTTTGGTAAAATTGCCAATAAGTCTGGAACAAAATTTGCTTTAATGCTTGCTTTAACTATTTATTGCGCAGTTGCTGTAATTGCTGTAGGTTTTGCCCCGCTAGAATTAGAAAACGACCATGAAAGATATGATTTTCAATACGATTGGAACGAAGAATCTGGTAATTACACATTATCTACACTCTATAATCGAGGAATAGATGGTTGGGTCTCTGCAGATTCTGAAGGTGACGCTGAATTCAGAAATACATTCGGTCAAAATGATTGGATGGTTTTTGAAGGTTCAAAAGAAGCGGATACAAGTGGATTTAAATTACAACAAGGATTTGGAGCTCTAGCATTAATCGGAGTAGCAACTTTAGGTGTCGGGGTTGCTATGATTGCGATTTTGCGTAAAGGAATGGGTTGGATGGGATTAGTTTTGATAATAGTTTTGTGTGGAAGCGTAATATTTGGATTTTCAAAAATAATTGAAGCAGGAGAGGAAAAAAATGTCGAGGCATATTCCTTGACAGAAGAAGAAGCTGCTGCTATGGTACTAAGTTTCAACACAACCAGTGATCATCGCTTTTCTATCCATTTCAAAGGTGGAGCACAAGATAATAAGGCTGAAATTGGTGATAGGCACCCTACAATTATTGATCAAGGAGGTTATGTTGATTGGTGGCCTGAAACAATGAGGAATTATGTTTGGGAACCCCTTGGCATCTCTGTTTCTCTTCAGTGGATAATCTTAGGATTCTTCGTAGGTTGTGTAATGGGAGCGGCTGGTGCTCAAGCTCGATCAATGTTCACAATGTTAATTCCAAAAAGTAGAACAACAGAATTTTTTGGTTTCTTCGGGTTTATTGGCAAGGCTGCTGCAATGATTGGCCCATTCCTATATGCTGCTGCTGCAGGATTATTTGATGACAGAATGGCCATTGTTTCCATTGTTATAGTAATTATTGCAGGTACGTACCTATGTTCTAAAGTAGACTTAGAAAAAGGAATTAAAATGGCAGATGAAGAAGATATCAGAGTAATGAAAATTAAAGAGGCTCAAGAAAAATGAGTTGATTAAATGGATTTATTCGGAGTTTTACAGCACACAATCACGACGATCCTATTAGGTGTAGCATCGGTAATTTGGGGTATTGCAGCAATACCATCTGTATTCCTTCTTATATGGTCATATGAGTCCTTAATAAATGCTGAACTAATTATTAGAGTGATTGGTATATCATTATCACTTGGATTAGCTTATATTCTATGGGGCATCTCAACTGTGTTAATTATTGGAATTATTGGGTTGATAATTAGTCCTAGAAAGGGAGAAAAGAGAGTTCCTTTAAGATCATTGACCACAATTAGATGGGGTTTAATTGCTGCTTTAACTAGATTTAGCCATAGCTGGATTGAGTTAATTAGTCCATCTTGGATAACGAATATGCATTACAAAATGATGGGTTGTAAGATTGGTAAAAATGTACAAATTAATACTGCAAATCTAAATGATGCTTTCATGGTTGAAATAAGAGATGGCGCTGTTGTTGGAGGTGGGGCTTCGATTAATGCCCATTTAGTTGAAAAAGGTCAGTTAGTTTTGGCGCCTGTGATTATCGGAAAAAAGTCCGTAATAGGTGCACATAGTTTAATCACTCCTGGCTGTGAAATTGGAGATGGAGCAATTGTGGCAGCCAAAGCTGTGTTACCTAAATGGACAAAAATTCCATCTAATGAAATATGGGGTGGAATACCCGCTAAATTCATCAAAAAAATCGAATGATTATTCTTCTTCAGATAATTCAGCCGCACGAGCTTCGATAGCTTCAGCCATTCTTTCTTCAATTGCTCTTTGCATGTGTTGAGATTGTCTTTCAGCTTCAACTGCTTTTTCAATCATGGTATATCTTTCCTTGATTGCCTTATTTAAATCTTCAAATAATGCCATGTGAGCTACGTACCAATCGTCTCTAGCTTTCAATTCGGTAACGGCTAGCCTTAAATCATTATCAAGTTCTTCTGAAATACCGAAAACTTTAGCTAAACGGTTTTTTTCTCGGATATATTTTTCTTCCATTTTTTCTAATTCTGGTTCTAGAAACTCAACTTGTTTTCCTGCCTTAGCTCCACGCATTTCTATTTCTCTCAGACGATTGTCTTTTTCGGTTAAAAGTGCTTCGATACCTTCTTTTTCTATTTCTCTATCAACTATCTCTTTTTCGAGTACTTCAATCTCTGCTTTAAGTGTGGTAATTTCTTGTTCTTGAGCTGAAAAAGCATCATAGACCTTAAGAACTCTTTCTGTCTCTTGTTTTAATGCTTCTTCTAATTCTTTAATCCTTAATTCTGGTGAAATTGTACTTGTTGTTGTCTCGTCGGTCATAAGCAATCCCCTAAGTTACGTACACGCGATGAGTTCGTGCATATTAACTTCGATGCTTGAAAATTCAATAAATTATGAAATCTATCAAAAATTTCTGAACTCAATTTAATTAATTCCATCTTTTAACAATATTTTAGGTATGTCATAAACGCAATTTTTACATTTATCCACGCTGTCTACCAATGAAACGGGATTATGAGGTTCATTAACTAAAGATTTAACCATCCAATTCAATAAATTTTTCAGTTCATCTTGCTTAATCTCCTGATTTTTTTCATCCCAAGAAATAAGCCTTCCCGATGCTGCAACATAAATACATGGTGGTAATATTACTCTTTCTGAACCGCTGTTAAGTTGTATAGAATTCAACACATGATTGTAAAGCCCAAGTTGAAAGCTATGATTTGATAGCAGTTCAATCTCACTTCTAGACTTCTTAAATCTGCTATCTGATTCATCTAAAACTTGTTGTAATGAAGTACCCTTGATCGGATTCTTTGAGCTAAAACCGTTTAAACTACCTTCGGTTTTAATATCAATAGCCATTAAATATTTTTTATTTGATTCATCAGATAATGCAAGTACTAGATCTATTCTACCTGAGAAAGATATTTCTGCTGAATTAATTTTTGTAGGTGTTCTAATTCCATCTGGAGTCCATACGTTGATTCCTGTTTCGACTAAATCTAAGGGCATAGTGTATTCAAATGGCATCTCTGTAAGTAAACCATCTATTTTCAATCCCTGAATTACATCTCCTGAACACAACATTCCTAATGGTCCTTTTTCGAATAACTCTGCGAGTGTTTTTAATCTCTTTTCAGTAATATTTCTATCTGCATCAATAGGTAATAATTCTGTTATAAGATTTGAAATAACTTTAGGATTAAGTAATTTAGACTCCTGTCTTCTTTTCCATGTAGAAGGTAAGTCAGAATTATTATTTAATGAAGGATTACCTATTCCTACTTCAACCAATCTATGAAACATTGTTCCAAAATCTGCAGGAGAAGGAAATTTACTTTTTTTGTTCATATTGTCCTTTTTTATGTAACTTAATAAATTCTCATATTCAAAACCTAAATTAATATTTTTCCACTGTTTTATTTTACAAATTTCTGAACAATCAGAATTTACTATTTTCCCGGCGATATCAAGTCTATAAGGGGCAATATTCAATTTTATTTTTCTGACTTTCTCATTATTAATCTCTTCTAAAAGTTCCTTACTTGAATTAAGTAAATCTAATTCATTTTGGATTTTAGTGTATGGTGTCTCTTCAACGATTTTTTTGGGAAAGCATTCTAATGAATGATAAATAGAAATTGATTTTAATCCATTTTTAAAAAATGAATCATGGTATAATTTTGCTGGGTTTAGTGTAAGTTTATTTTCCGAAAATATCCTTGCCCATGGAGACTCATCATTATTTACAGAATTATGGGCCAAACCAGAAAAAATCATTTCACCCAATGACGGATTCTCTTGGGTTTTTAAATCCATTATAATTTCATTTTTTCCCGAAATTGTTGCAGGAGTCTTATGTTTACCTCCAACTAAAATTAAGTGACTCTGTACTCTAGTTAATGCGACATACAGTAGCCTACGAGTCTCCGCTTGAATTTGGGATCTGGTTAATAATTTTGATAATTCCCACATACCACTTTTTATTCCTTCTTTACTTATCCACGGTTTTAATTCCGATGCCATTAACTCTGGTGTAACAACTAATCTTTTCCTAGTAATATTAGTCAATGAGTGATGTGTTTCATCAAAAAGACCACATAAGACCACAACCTTGCTTTGTAATCCCTTTGATGCATGTATTGTCATAACTCTTACAGCTCCAGATAAAGGAGTAGTTTTAACGGGTAATTCTATACCTTCGTCTTTTAAACTCTCTAAATAAGACATTAATAATATCCCTGAACTATTTACTTGTGTGAATATTTTACTCACGATAGAAATAAATTGTTCTGCTAATTGACGATCTTCTGACGAGGAATAAATTGTTAATAAATCGGAGTAATCTAAAGTGTCTTCTAAAAGAGTAACAAAGTGTCTAGAGCTAGAAAGTTCTTTCCAGCGACCAATCATATGTTTTTGTCCATCGTCTTCTACTTCTTCTAATAATAGATCAAATAAATTACTATCAACATTCCACTTTTTAATAAAATTATGAAGTTGATTATCTGAAAAACACATTAATTCCGACCTTAATAAAGATGAGAAAATTGTTTTATTGTTAGGATAGATTGCAGAATTAAGAAGATCGTATAATGCTTTTACTATAGGTCTGTCTAACAAACCGCTCTGTTTATCTATTACGGCTGGAATTCCCCAATTTGAAAGTCTCTGCATTAACTCAGAGATATGGGTTCTTTTTTGGACTAATATCATTATGTCCTCTGGATTAATTTTCTCGTCATTAGGAAGTTTTACCCATTCTGTATTTTCCTGGCTATTAATTAACAGTCTTGAATCATGCCCATGAATTAAACCGAACAACCTGGCGCAGAGTAATTCATACTCTCTTTCATAAGGTTTTGATAAATTATTTTTAACAAAAGGACTTAACGGAATTTTTAAATTTCTATTCTGATTTTCGACCTTTTCATGGCTAGTTGGGAGAATCCATTCTATTTTTCCTCGTTCATATTTCAAATCATTTGACGGAAGTAACTTTTGAGCTCTGGCATACCAATCACCATCAATTAAATCATTTTTCTCCGAAAATAGATCCTCAAATATTTCATTTAATGTCATCAACAATGCTCCTTTCGTTCTGTAATTCGTAGATAATTTAAGATGTCCCCTCCTCCTCTCTAATTGTGTTTCAAAATCTAAAATTTCATCATTATCACCCAATTTACAAGTTAATAACATTTCGTTACTACCCTCAAACTTATTTTCAAAGGTTTTTCCTGTTTGAAACTTATTGGTTTTAAATTTTGACGGGATTGGCCTAGGATCTCTTCCGTAACCTTCTTTCACTCCCTGTTTTTTCCTTAAATGTATTAACCTAACCTCTTTACTTATCTCATTTTCATTTATTTCTTTAATAATTGATATTGTTTTTAACATTACAGTCACTTGAGCTTGTCTGAATCTAAAAATACTTTGCTTTAAATCTCCAACTATACAAACTGTTGGATCCCATGGTGATTCGGGAGGTGCAGGTTCACCGATCTCTAATTTTCTTCGACCAAACAATCTACATAACAATCTATACTGTTGTGGATTTGTATCTTGATATTCATCAATGATAAAGGTCCTGAATCTTCTTCTCAAGGATTTAAGAATATCAAATCTATGACTTAGGTCTTTAAACACTTCATTATCGTCTTGTGATAGGAATAGAGCGTTTTCAATATGATGATCTTCCCAAGGTTTTCTCGATAAATTATCAAGCGAATTTATTACTTTTTTGGGGTACCAAAATCTGCAAATGTCTGGACACCTAGCCAGCAGCAAGTCCTCTGATAATCTTTGTATATCGGAATAATCGTGAACTCC
>CEUU01114700.1_pt1 | contig 56059 bp, 46 predicted proteins | sample 531321 | NCBI WGS metagenome assembly CEUU01 (sample SAMEA2622658, study PRJEB7988) | marine metagenome | isolation source: saline water (ENVO:00002010), including
GTTTGAGTATCTATCTTGAGTTCTTTGAATAATTTTTCTTTAGTCCGTATTAATAACATTGGGTTCTCAGGAAATAGATTTACAATTTTTGTTATTTCTGAGTAAGAAATTGGCTCCTTCATGTATAGTTTTGTTTCAAATTCGATATTGTTATCTTCAAGTATTTTTTTACCTTGTCTGGATTTTGAACAATTGGGATTATGATATAGCTTTAAACTCATTCTAACACCTAAATGATTGTCGGCTCAATAATTTTTTGACCGTTCATATATGCTTGTAAAACTTTAGGAATATTTACTCTACCGTCTTCCAATTGATATTGTTCCATAATTGCCACCAGTGCTCGGCTTGTAGCAACAGCTGTAGAATTTAATGTATGAACTGATGAATTTCCATCTGGAGTTCTAAATCTCATTCTTAGCCTGTTAGCTTGATAATCAGTACAATTTGAGCAAGACACTATCTCCTTGTATTCACCAGGTCCTGGTAACCATGCTTCAAGATCATATTTTCTACTTGCCACCGTTCCCATATCACCAGTACAAATATTCACTACACGATAATGTATCCCTAATGAATTCCATAACTCAATGCAATTCTCAAGCATTTCCTCATGAAAATTCCATGAATCATCAGGGTGACTAATAATAATTTGCTCGATTTTTGTGAATTGATGTACTCTCCAAATTCCTTTATCAGATTGTCCGTGTGCTCCAACCTCTCTTCTAAAACAAGGTGAAACTCCTACTAGTTTAATAGGAAGAATGCTAGGTTCAATAATCTCGTCCATATACATAGCTGTTAAGGGATGTTCACTCGTAGCAATCATATAATATCCATCAGGTTGGACACCATACATAACGGTTTCAAAATCACCTAGATCAGTGACTCCTTCATACGCTTTGCGATTCATCATTGTTGGAGGATGAATCAATGTATATTCTTTTTTTAGCATAAAATCAACAGTATATGATTGTAGTGCCATTTCTAATCTAGCTAAGTCACCCTTAAGGAAATAAAAACGGCTTCCAGTAATTTTCGCAGCTCTTGGTAATTCAGCCCATTTATTAATTTCTAATAGCTCATTGTGTGTTCTTGGAGAAAAAGAAAACTCGGGTTTTTTTCCGAATTCGGAATGAAGAGTATTACTTTTTTCATCATCTCCAATTGGTACTTCATTGTGCAAAATATTCGGAATTGTCATTCGGATTGCATCTCTTTTTTCAATCAGCTGATTAGCGGTATAATCTAAATCCTCGATTTTTGTACCTAGATCTTTGACTTCAGCCAGTAATTTTTTCATTTCTTCGCTATTGCCAGCTTTTTTCGCATTAGAAATTAATTTTGCTGCATCATTTCTCTTTTTTCTTGCTAAGCTCTGATCGAAAACAGCTCTTCTCCATTCTTCATCTAATTGTATGACTTTGTCAATTTTATTATGGGGTATTTTTCTTTTATCATGGTCCGCCCTAATTACGCTATCATTATCTCTAAATTCGCTGATGTCTAACATGATGAATCATCCGAGTCTACCTTTTGGCTTCAAACCTACGCATGAATCTTACATTATAATGAGATATTAAATTCTAGAGCACTAATTCCAAGAAATAGTATTGTTGAACTTAAAAACCCAAAAATTGAACCACTATTCAACAGTGGTAAACCTGCTTGAGGTTTTCCTAATGCTACGAATCCCATCAATACAAAATAACCGCAAAGCCCTCCAAGCATTGTAAATACTCCAATCCATAATGTGGCATCAATACCTAGAATTAATGTCCCTTCAGGTAGCCACGTAATGGCGGAAATAACAAGAATTCCGGGGAAAATCACATCGCCTAAACCCATAAACATGGCATCTCTACTAGTTTCTTTTTTAATTTTGAGTTGCTTTTTGTCAAATTCATCGAATTTATTCTTTCCAATGTCTGTTTCCTGAATCTCGGTAGTATCTTTAATCGCATTTTTCTCTTGAATAAATGAATAATTTTTTTCCTGAGGTGCTACTAATAATATCGGTAATTTCAGATTGACCATAGTATCTGCCAAATCCAGCATGTGTTTTGATTTGTATACGGCCCAAGCATCATAAATTGCGGCGATGACCATAAATATTATTATTAGCCAAGGTACGAAAGAAATTCCTAACATCGCAACTACTCCAGCACCTACAAGAATTCCAACTAAATTGACAACATACCATTCAGGTCTAAAAAATAAGATTATCATCAGTATTACAGAAATTAAAAACCCGATTACCCCTGCCCATGGATTAACAATTTGAATTTGTTCTTCGCTTACAGTCATGAAATTCCATGTTCCATTATTTTGTAAAAATATTACTGAATCGACACTATTATCTGAGGAATTTGATAGAACCATTTTAGTATTTTCCGTATTTTGATAACTTATATTTATCTCTTCACTTAAGCTACTACTTCTAAACATTCTAATGTTTTCAGAGTCTAAAACAAATAGTTCATCTTGATATAGTTGATTGTAATTGGCTAGTAACACAGATTTTATTGGTGCAGAAAAATATCCGCCATCTAACTTCATTCTAGTCTCTTGTGTTAGATTTGAATCATTTCCCTGATTGTAATTCCAAGAGTAAACATTTCCCTCTTCATCTCCAATTACTAACAGTTTTTGCTCTGTAAAACCGTCTTGCCAAAGTGAAGTCCCAAATGTTGCAGACGTAATTTTGTTGCTGTGAAAACTTTCAAACTGAACTAAAGTAGATTCATTTTCATCTGGTAAATTAAGTAATGCTATTCTATTCTCTGTGACCCAGATTAAGTCTTCTTTTGGAGTAGTCCAGACTTCTATTAATTTCTCATCTTTTATAAACTCAGGTATATCAAAACCATTATTCTCTCCCATTTTATACAATTTGTTGTCACTAGAAATATACCATTCAGAATTATTTGTACTAAATCCAATTTTACAATCAATTTCATCAATTAAATCGTTATTAATATCAAAATTATCGTGTATTTTTAAAAAGTTATCATCATTACAGATTACGATCCCTTCTGGAAATGATGTGTATGTAAAAGGTTCATCATTGGTATACATTAAAACCCCTTGCGTAATAAGATTCAAAGGCCCTTTTCCGTTGTCGTTGAATGCATTAGAAAATTTATAAAATACATATCCCCCAAGTTCATCGGTTGTGGAGTTAATTAATTTTTGACTGGAAAAAAATCCATCATCGTGTTGTGTAACAATTTCAAATGTTGAATCTACAGTTTTAAATTCTAATGGTTCAACAGATGAAGTGATTACTAAATTTGTTAGAGGAATAGTTGCATAACACAGAGCAATGAAAAGTATACCCAATATTCCGTATTTGATTATCCAATCTTTCTTTTTTTTAGCTAAGAAAATAATTGCAGCAGTGAAAACTAAAATAAGTACAAATTCTAAAATTATATTTCTTGCTTGACTAGCACCAGCCTCACCAAAAGCCCTGAACTCAGGCTTATCATAAAAAGGTTGAATTATAATACCTATTACAATTGTAGTAACAAACATAAGAGCCATTCCAATCATGGATTGCCACTGTTCTTTCATGGCTAGAATCATTTCTTTGATTTGCGGAGTTCCGTTAATCGAATTTCCCTCCATGTATAGGCTTCTATTGTCTCCTCTATCAGTCTGTCTGGTGAATTTTCATAAAAATCAATATATCTTCTGATGTTAGAAGGTTTGAATTGAGTATGGTGATTGAATGGTTGGAATCTTTACGAAAACAAGGAATGAAATTAGGTTTAGAGAATACTTCTTTAATTCTTTCTAGATTAGGTAATCCTCAAAATGACTTTCCTTCAATACATGTTGCTGGAAGTAATGGTAAAGGAACAACGTGTTCAATTTTATCGAACGCCCTCAGTTTACTAGGACTTAAAATTGGATTATTCACTTCTCCACATCTTTGCAATGTCGAAGAAAGAATAAGAATTGATGGAAAACAGATATCAAATCTAGAGTTTATGGTTCATCTTAAAAACTTACAACACGTTTGTGAAATCACCCCAAAAATCCAGCCAACATTTTATGAAGCGACGTTTATTACTGCAATGATGTATTTCTCTTCTGAAAAAATAGATAGAGCTGTAATTGAAACTGGGTTAGGAGGTAGGTTAGATGCTACAAGATTAGTAAATGCAGATTGTTGTATTTTGACCCAAATTTCACTAGAACACACAGATATTCTAGGTGAAACATTGTCAGAGATTGCCAGAGAAAAATCTGCAATTGCTAGGGAAGGGATACCACTAATTTCAACGTGGAATGATTGTGAAAGCGTAAGAAAAATGATTTCTCAAGCTGTAAGTTCAGATGACTTGTTAGAGTGGTACAAACCTAATGAAGGAGAAAACTTTACGACCGAAGCAAAAAATTTGGCAAATCTTGCACTCACTAAGTTAGGTTATCCATCTAACTGTGACGAGGCACTAAAATTTACGTTTTGGCCAGGAAGAATGCATATCATAGATTATTCTCAAAGTTTTCAAATTATTTTAGATTGTGCTCACAACCCTAGTGGAATGCAAAGGTCACTGAGTGAAATCAAGAATCATCATAACGATATCAATCAGATAATATTTGGTTGCACTGAACAAGAAGATTTGGATAATTTTTTGATCCCTTTGGTAAGATTTATGCGTACAGTAAAAATACATAATTTAATACTATGTGAACCTGTTGGAGGTAGGACAAAAGGAGTTGAGACTAGAGTGTTGAAAAAGTATTTACATGCTTATTTTCCTAATTTGAATTTTTATGAGGAGCAAGACACATTCAATACTGTTAACAAGGCATTATCTTTTCCTAGTAAAAGTAAATTATTGTGTATTGGTAGTCTTTACTTAATTGGTAATATACTAAAGATTTTAAATCTAGACGACGCTGATTCCATGACAATTTTCCGAAAGTAAAAATTAGGCGGTTTGTTTACGAGAGTTGGTGAGGAATAATTAAATGGGATTCAAGATTTTTGAAACTTGCAGAACATATTTCAGATTGGAGTAAAGACCCCTCTACAAAAGTAGGTTGTATTATTGTAGGAGAAGACAGAGAAATTAGATCAACTGGTTTTAATGGATTTCCTAGAGGAATCGAGGATACTGAGGAAAGATTAAGCATCCGAGAAAAGAAATACCCCTTGATTTGCCATGCCGAGGAAAATGCTATTATGCATGCAGCAAGAATTGGAGTTTCATTGAAAAATTGTATAGCTTACGTTACTTGGCCACCTTGTAATAGATGCTCTAGATCATTAATACAAGCAGGAATTAAAAAAATTGTAATTCCATCAAACATTGATATCCCTGAAAGGTGGAGTGAAGAATTTGATTTGTCTAAATCAATGTTAAATGAGGCAGGAGTTGAATTGAAAATTATTTAAATTTCTAAAATCAATCTTCGATTATGTTAATATGCCTTACCTCTTGAGTACGTTGAGTCGAATGTCTAAAAAGGCTAAATTTAGTTTGCGCGAAAAAATTTCAAAAAAATGGGAATCAATCAGAGAACATCATTTAACGATATTAACAACTGTATTCGTAATTTCAATAGGAATGATGTTAGTAACACTTATTTTTGTATTTACTGAGACATATAATGACTTGTCTCCAGAAAGAAATGCTCTAATCTGGATTTGTGGTATTTCAGGTTTACTCATTGCAATTTTATTATGGCCTGAATTTTTCTACCTTAGAGGCAGATACAATTTTTTAAGAGAGTTTATGAGAATTAATTCACCTTCTGAATTAAGGAAAGATCTTGCAGAAGCACAGGAGGCGGGTGAAATTTTAGGACGAAGATATTACATTAGATTACAGGAATTCTTGCTTGAAAAAGATATTAAGATTAAAAAACGTAAATTTAAATGAGGGATTTAATTGAAATATTGGCCTTTGTTTAAAGAATTAATTCTAGCCACTAGTGCAATTTTATTGCTATTATTCGCTATGTATTCCTCAACAGGAAATTCACCACCTGTGGTGGTTGTGGAATCAGATTCTATGATGAATGATCCAGATGGTGAAATAGGGGCTATCGATGCTGGAGATTTAATATTGGTCCACGCTCCAGAGAGCAGGAAAATTATCACCTATGCAGAAGCTATGGAAAGATCTATTGGTTCTAAAATTTATGAAAGCCATGGATTACCAGGAGATGTGATTGTATACGACAAAAACGGGGAAGATAGAACACCAATAATACACAGGGCTATAATTTACGCAAGGGCTAATTTCACAGAAACTCCAGACAGGGTAAACAGTACATGTGAAAATGGAACATTTGACTCCTTCCAAATAGACAAGAATGATAGCATTAAGGGAACATGTGTGATTACTTGGGATGTTGCAGGGACAGAAGTACGCAATTCGACAAAAATTAGTTGGGATTTTACTGAATATAAGTGTGATTTAACAGATAACGGGGCACATGCTCAATATCTCAGAATAATTGACTGGAGTCCTAAACATGAAGGTTACCTCACTTTGGGGGACAACAATAATTGTAACGTAGATCAAGGAGGAGCAGCAACTAATTTTACTACAGGTGGTGGTCTGAGCGATGGTTCGGGTAACCGAGTTGAAGCCGTGACTTCCGAGTGGGTTGAAGGAATTGCGGGGGCTGAAATACCTTGGTTTGGTTCTGTAAAATTAATGACTTTGGGTGCAACAACAGATTCGTCACCCGGGACATCCTACGTTCCTTCCAAAACATGGTTTTCTTTAACAGCTACAGTATTTGTTTTACTTATATCTCCAGTATTTTTAGAAGGCTTGGTAAATAAATTTCTACAAAGATCTCCAGAAATGATCTCTTATTCCAACGAATCTATGAAAAACATTAATGAAAAATTAGAAGAATCAGAGTAAATCTTCTTCTATTTCTACACCAGCTAGTCTGTTTTTTGTTTTATATAATTTTTTTTCTATTTGACTTAAATTTTTACTAATAGAATCTAAATTTATTTGCTCAATTTTAGAAATAATTGCCATTTTTTCCCTCCTTAAACTAGAAAATCTAGATCTTAAATTATCAGAAGATTGCTTTGATGTAATGTCACAAACCCAGTCTTCCAAGATTTCGATTAAATCATTAATATTTCCACCGTTATCAGTAAAATAAATTTCTTGATCCTTTGAAATCTTTAATAATATTTGTTCAGAATTAATTGTATGAGATCTAATACTGCCAGAGATGTAGTTGGAAGGTGAGATGTATAGCCTTTGTTCTAATAGATAACCAACCCCATCTTCTTCAACGTCATACATGCTCATAGTGATTAAAGCAATATTATTTTCAAACCTTACCAGATATTCTGCAAAACCATCTTCTAGATGCCATAATTTAATTTTATTTGGTATTTCACCAATCTCGTCTAGGCACAACTGCTCGAGCATTTTTGTATGCATTGTGGGTGTGTAGATTCTTTACTCAATAATATCATCGGTATTTTTCCATAAAATACTTTACTTCAAGAGTGAGGACTTAGAGGGGGGTGCATGTCCAACGAGTGGTTAGAGGTAAACTTTAACGATTTCATATTTCCAATAATTTTAATTTTCTTTATATCTTGGTTGGTATTGTTGTCTAAGATGCAAAATAAAGGCATCTTAGATAAATTAAATGCTACCAAAGCATTGGGTTTTATTCTTATGTTACGAACCCAAAAGGGTATTAAATTATTAGAAAAAATATCCAAACCAAGAAAATTTTGGAGAATTTACGGCGAAGTATCATTGTGGGTTTGCAGATTATCTATGTTATTTATTGGATTACTAGTATTTTTGTCTATAATTCTATTTGTCATCAATGGACCAGCTGAAGACCCACCTCCAATTACCACCATGATCGCAGTTCCTGGAATAAATCCTGTTATTCCACTTGGTTGGGGTATAATTGCATTTATAATTTCACTTGTAATTCACGAATTTGGACATGGACTACTGGCTAGGGCTCACGGTATGCGCCTCCGCAGTTTTGGATTGTTAGTTCTTGGACCACTGCCGCTAGGAGCATTTGCAGAACCAGAATATGATGAGTTAACAAGGGCACCCAGAAAAGAAAGACAAAGAATGTTTGCTGCAGGTCCGTCAACTAACATTTTTATGGCTTTAATTTGTTTTTTCATGTTAGTTTTAGTTTCAAGCCAATTTTCTGCAATTCACTCAGGAATGCATGCCAGAGGGATAATTCAGCATGAACAATCAGGAGCAAATTCATCGGGTCTAGAAGCATATGATATAATTACGCACATTAACAATTCAAAAATTGAGAACAAGGAATCTTTTGACAATGCATTATCAAAATATTCATCTGGAGATAATATTTCGTTGACAATTATACCAAAAGATAATTTGGACTCTACAATGCAATTAAATGTCACTCTCGGAGATGCATATGAATATAGATATTACAACTGGAATTTAAGCTCTGGAGAGGACCTGAATTCTGATGGCCAAATCGGGAGAGATGATTTTGACATTTTCTTAGAGAATAACAAGGATTTATTCGAAGAATTCGGAATGTCCGTAGAACCTGGTGATGCTTTTTTAGGAGTTAGTCAACTTGTTTCAAGCTCAAATGGCATAGATAGATTAGCGGGACCATTTGCCAAAGACTCGACTGGTAATATTCTCAGTAAAACACTTTTTACACCCTTTCACTTAATGACTTTAATTTTTGAACCAATAAATAACAAAGGCAAAGCCATTAATTCATTCGAGGAAAGTATGCTCGTAGTCGATGATGAAGGTATAAGTGGATTCTTAGGAGCAGAAAATTTAATTTTAGTTATTGAATTCTTCTTTTGGTTAATTTGGGTCAATTTGTTATTAGGGTTGACGAATCTTATACCAATTTTACCATTCGATGGAGGTCATCTCTTTAGGGACATGTTTTATGGATCACTTGAAAATATAAATCGTTTAAGAAAAGCAATAGGGTTAAAAAAATGGCACCCTTTGAGACTTGAACAGTTCGTAAATAAAATTACAGGATGGAGTTCATTAGCGTTATTTTTCATTCTAATTCTAATGCTTGGGTTACCATACTTGGTAGGATAATTTGTTTTGAAACTAAATTATCATGTTTATCTCTACACAAAAAAGCTAAAAATTTATTCAAGGGTAGTCCTTTCTCCCAGTTTATCATTGGGTTACCTTGGTTGGAAATGGGTAATTTCGGAATTCTGCGTGCTATAATGGATAATTTACCTTTTAGATTATTTGTTTCAACTCTGAATATCCTCCAGGAATCTCCTCTTACTCCTTTTAATCTGTGGGCATATAATGGCATTAAGCCTGTTTTTTCACCCTCTTTGACCATTGCTTCATATTGAATTTTCGTTCTACCAGAAAGATATAATTTTTTTGATTTTGTAGATTTTACTTCTACAGGAAAACTTATGTCACCTCTCAAAGCAACGAGATCACCACTTCCCTCCATTCCACTTCCCGCTGCCCTAACTACAAGAAATGGACGATTGATGACCATCATAATATGCGATTTCTCTATTTCACTACAACTACGTGTAATACTATCTATTGTTTTTCTATCACCACTTAGCACTCGTCTCAATTCTCTTTCATATGAGCTGGACATTGAGGGTACTATTTTGGCGAGCGTACTTGAGGTTTATGATAGTTTTAAATTTAAAATAGTGTTTTTATAAATCTTGGAGTTCTTCAGAAAATATTTTTTCTGTCATTCGTCGGTAGTATCTCGTCCTGGAAGTTGATCTTCTGTCTCTCTGTAAACTGTCCTCATAGCATCAATAAAGTTTTTATTTAGAACAATCATATGGTATTCTTCAATATTACACTCCTCACTATCCAGCCATTCAAGTAATAAACTAAACGTCATTTTAGCTCCCTCTCTATGTGGATATGAAAAAATATCCATGGAAAACGGTGCAGCTGCTACGGATTTAATTTCTTTTTTACCCTGTATTGCGGTGAACATCGCAGAATATGTTTTAGGCAACAAATCTCTTCTATTCTGATCTTGAGCAGGTCTTCTACAGTCTGGACTTACAACGTGTAATAAATACTTACATGAGAGATTATATGGTTTGTTGAACTTAGTAGTTGAAACGGGGCATGGAGGAAGGTTCAGTTTTCTCTGTTTAACTGAAATTTCTTTACACGCTTCTCTTAATTCTTCCCCTGCAACATCGTATACCTTAGCATCAATTCCTTCTCTACCAGATAATCTATTATCTGAAGGTGTTGCAATAATATCAGCTTCATGTTTAGAAAGATCTCCATAGAATACTTTGAGGACTCCATGTTTGCAGGTACGCTTCATGAGTAATTCTGCCACATTTACTAGCAGGTGAGGCCACCCTACATATTGACTTCGGTAAACAGATTCAACATTTTTCGTTTAATGGAGTGTTGTATATTCGTTAAAACAACATTCAGTGACGCTTTTTCCATAGATTAGTTTATAAAGTCTTTGACATTAGTCCATTCGAGGAAAAAATTATGCCCAAAGATAAAAAATATTTCGTTTTAAGAGAAGGTGGAGCAGATACTTCAAAAGTGTTTGCTAGTGCGCAACCAAGAGGTGCTGCTTTGAAGGCTGCTTCTAGAGGAAAAACCGATATTCGTTTAAGAGAACGTGGAACTAATAGAGTTCATGTTTTTGTCGGCGAAAGGAGACAAGTACCCAAACCAGATAATGGCCCTGATTGGTTACCAGACATGGTATGGAAGGCTAATGTTAAGAAACAAGGAATAGAGCATTTAGGTTAGTAACCCTTATCTAAATTCGAGAATTTGCATAGGTTAGTGCAGTCTATGACATAGGTTATCTCTTAGGTTTTACCCGTAATTTTTCTCCAAATCATTTTGATTGGATCGTAATACCTGTCTACAACTCTTTCTTTTAACGGAATAATTGCATCATCTGTAATTTGAATACCTGCTGGACATACTTCTGTACAACATTTAGTAATATTGCAGTATTCAACGCCGAAATTCTTTTTTATGTCTGGTATTCGATCTTCTTTATCTAGCGGGTGCATTTCAAATTGTGCGAGTCTTACTAAATTTCTTGGACCAGCAAACTCATCAAATAATTCGTGATCTCTCAATACATGACAAGTATTTTGACACAGGAAACATTCAATACATTCTCTGAAATGTTGTACACGATCAGCTTCCATTTGATTAAATTTCCAATTTTTTTCCTTTGGGCCATTTATTGGTTTAATTTTTTGGGCAACCTCATAATTCCACGAAACATCGGTAACTAAATCTTTAATCAAAGGAAATGATTTCATCGGTCTAATCTCAATAGCTTTTCCTTCAGGTGTTTCAGAAACTATATCATTCATTCTGGTCATACACATCAGTCTAGGTTTTCCATTAACTTCTGCTGAGCAGGAACCACATTTTCCAGCCTTACAATTCCATCTTACTGATAAATCTGGTTGGACTTCATGTTGAATTCGATGGACACAATCAAGAACGACCATCCCTTCATCTAATTCAATTTCAAAATCTTCCATCGAGGAATTTTCTACATCTCCGCGTAAAATCTTGAATGATTGTATTTTACCTTTTAATGACATTATTTTTCACCATCTTGTTCCGCTGCACGTTCAGCAATCATTTTCTTTACTTCTTTGATAGCTTCTTGTAAATCTTCTCTCATCTCCTCTTTTTCTTCTTGTCTAATTTTTACTTCGCCATCTTCCATCCAAATTACATTGACTATTTGACCCCAATATTCATCATCAGGGGTAGGGAAATCATCTCTGGTGTGCCCACCTCTACTTTCTTCACGTGTTAGAGCTGCAAGAGTTGCAGCTTTTGAAACAATAATCATGTTGATTAAATCAAGAGCTTGATGCCATCCAGAGTTATATTTCCTAGAGGTACCAGAGGATGCATTCTTCTGTCTAGCTTCATATTCATTTAATTTTTCTAATGCAGACACCATTTCATCTTTAGTACGAATTATTCCTACTTGATTTTGCATCATATCTCTGAGCTCATCATAGATTTTACCAGGGTTTTCTCCTTCAAAGTTCTTCAGTGGAGCAAGAATATTTGTAATTGCCAAATTAATATCTTTTTCATCGATTTTTGGTTGAGATAATTCCTTAGATTTCTTTGCAGCAAATTCTCCCGCTCTTTTACCAAAAACAATTAAATCCGAGAGAGAATTTCCGCCTAATCTGTTCGCTCCATGCAATCCTGATGCAACTTCCCCACAAGCAAATAGGCCAGGTACACAACTTTCCTGGGTTTCAGCGTCAACTCTAACACCTCCCATAACATAGTGAGCTGTGGGACCAACTTCCATCGGTTCTTTAGAAATGTCAACACCTGCCAATTCTTTAAATTGATGATGCATTGAAGGTAACTTTTTCAGTATTGCTTCTTCTCCACGATGTGAGATATCTAAAAAAGCTCCTCCATTTGGAGAACCTCTTCCAGCTTTAACTTCTGAATTTATTGCTTTTGCAACAACATCTCTTGTCAACAATTCAGGTGGTCTCCTAACAGTGGCTAATTTACCTGAAACAACTTCTTGAACCCATTGTTCAGATTCTTCAATTGTTTCAGCATGGTCTCCTGCAAACATTTCTGGAACATAGTTGAACATGAATCTTTCATTTTCAATATTTAGTAGTCTACCACCTTCACCCCTAACCCCTTCGGTAACTAAGATTCCTCGTACTGAGGGTGGCCAAATCATTCCGGTTGGATGAAACTGTACAAATTCCATATCTCTTAAATGCGCCCCAGCTTTAAGGGCCAGAGCATGTCCATCACCTGTATATTCCCAAGAACCTGAGCAAACGCTCCAACATCTTGTAATTCCTCCAGTGGCTAAAACAATTGATTTGGCAGAAAAAGTGTGAATCTCTCCATCTACTCTGTTATAGCCGATGCAACCTATACATTCTCCTTTTTTATTTTTGAATAAGTCAGTAACGGTGTACTCCATAAATACATCAATTCCAGAATGAATACCTTTTTCCTGTAAAGTTCTAATAATCTCTAAACCTGTAGAATCACCGACATGAGCTAATCTTGGAAATGTATGCCCACCAAAATTTCTCTGGTTGATAAAATTAGTATTTGTCCTGTCGAATACAGCGCCCCATTGTTCAAGTTCTCTGACTCTGTCAGGGGCTTCTTTGGCATGATATTCGGCCATTTTCCAATCGGCAAGCCATTTACTACCTTTCATAGTGTCGTGGAAATGGACTTTCCAATTATCTCTAGGATCAGCGTTTTGTAGTGCTGCTGCACATCCTCCTTCAGCCATTACCGTGTGTGCTTTGCCTAGTAGTGATTTTGTGATTATTGCTGTCTTAACTCCAGATTTAGCAGATTCGATTGCAGCTCTTAAACCAGCGCCACCAGCACCAATTACAATAACGTCAAATTCATGATGAGAATACTCTTTACTCACTGTTACACCTCAAATTACAAATATCGCAAAATCACCAAGAATTCCTTTGTTTACGCCAAGAACCCATAGATCTCCCAAAAAAACAAATGTCAGCGAAGCCCAGAACCAAAACCCATGTGATCTGTTTAGTATACTTATTTTTTTGAAAAGTTTCCCTCTAAATTTACTGATACCCACAGTCCATCTATCAAGTACTCCTCCAGCTAGATGTCTCAAAGCATGGCACGAGGTAACATACATTGTGAGCAAAAATGCCTCAAAAGCCATTACAAGGGTCCCAACTGAAATACCAATACCATTTTTAAAAGTCATTGTATGTGTCACATCCCACCATTTAATGAGCAGAATCACCATCGCAGCATATAGGAAGTATCTATGAAGATTATTAATTATGAAAACCATTTTTTCTCCTTTATATCCAATTGATTTATTGATCTGAGGTTCATCGACCCAGCAAGCAGTAGGGCTAGCAAAGAAAGTTCTGTAGTATACTCTTCTCATGTAGTAACATGTACCTCTGAATCCAAAGGGAATCCAAATAATTAAGATTGCAGCATTTATCCAACTTGGGGCAGTTTCGGCCCATTGATTTAAATTAAACAAATCCCATTCCAGAATATTTGGTGAGAATAAGGGAGAAACAACTTTACTTCCGTTTAATTTATAAGATATTTCAACATCATAAATGAATAGTCTCCAGAAAGTGTAAATCAGTGTCAGAATGAGTGCGGAGCCCATAATAACTGGTTGACTCCACCACTTGTCGATTCTATTTGTACGTCCGAGCCCGTCTAAAACGGGGAGTCTTATACCTTCGCCCATACTTAATGCGCCACCGTAGTCTCCAGTCTAAAGGAGCCGTTATAATAGCCAGTGCGCATTAGGTCTTTAATGAATGTTTGCAAAACCATCAGGATAATTGTGCCCAGTCAACTTCCATTTCAGACATTTCTATTTCGTCTACATCCATTTGAGCTAACTGTAATTTACCACTCAACTCATCATTAACAGCATGCCAATATGAATAAGCTTCAATAACCCAAATTCCTGACTCTCTTGTACCGTTTCCAGAATTTTTCACTCCACCAAACGGTAAATGTGCTTCTGCACCAGAAGTTGAATTGTTTATACTGGTCATTCCAGATCTAATTCCAGATTTAAAGAGATAAGCTTCCATTCTATCATTAGTGTAAATCGCAGATGAAAGCCCATAAGGAGACGCATTAGCAAGATGTAATGCATGATCAAAGTCCTTTGCTTTAACAACTGTTACCGCTGGACCGAACAATTCTTCATGAAAACAATTCATGTTTTCAGTAACGTTTTCATACACATGTGGCCACATGAAAATACCTTTGTCAGGATCACCGTGAAACCCATCGGGTTTATTCTTTGAATCTATTCTCCCATTCCCGTAAATTTTTTTGGCTCCATCAATTTCGCATATTTTTATAGCTTCCAAAAAGTCATTTGCATATTTTTCTGAAAGCATCGGCCCGTATAACATACCTTCATACTTAGAAGAATCACCAATCAGAGTCGATTTAACTTTTTGCATGAATTTTTCCATGAATTCATCATAAATATCCTCATGCAAAATTAGATTTCCTAAACTTGTGCACCTCTGACCAGCAGTGCCAAAACCAGCCCAATAAGCTCCTTGAACTGCATTTTCCATATCAGCAGAAGGCATTACAACTAGTGGGTTTTTCCCGCCGAGTTCTAGGGAGCAAGAAACTAAGTTTCTTCCACAGACTTCTCCGATATTCTTACCAACTTCAGTACTCCCTGTAAAACTAATTTTGTTAATCTTCCCTTCGTCTACTGCATCAATTAAATATTGTCCAGCTCCACTGCCTTTACCGTGAACTAAATTGATTACTCCGTTAGGAAGTCCAGCTTGATGCATTATTCTTGCTAAAGCAAATGAAAGTAGAGGTGCATCTTGTGGAGATTTCCACACACATGTATTCCCGCACATTATTGCAGGTATCATTTTCCAGAATGGAACAGCAGAAGGGAAATTACAAGAATTAATAATTCCACAAACTCCTAATGGTCTTCGGTAAGTGAATAATTCTTTATTCGGTAATTCCGAATTAACTGTCTGTCCGTATAGTCTTCGTCCTTCAGATTGAAAGAACAGACAGGTATCAATTGCTTCTTGAATTTCACCCCCACACTCTTTGATTGTTTTACCGATCTCACGAGCTTGTAATCTTACTAAAACATCTTTATAATCCATCAATAATCTCCCCATATTACCAATAATTTGACCTCTAGTTGGAGCAGGAGTATTAGACCATTTTGTAAATGCATTTCTTGCAGCTAAAATAGCATTATTTATGTCTTCTTTAGTCGAAAGAGGAAATTCTCCAAGGCAATCATCTGTGTTTGCTGGATTGATACTTTGGAATGTTTTCTCATCGTTTGCAACTGTCAACATACCATTAATAATGTTAAAACCTTTAACACATGGCAAATCATTTTTGTTATCTGTTTCTATGAATTCTAAACCGGTCTCGAGTACTGCGGGCATGAACCTCCGAAAACAATAACTTTGATGAACTTGATGCACTTCTTCTTTTAAGAAAACAGTGGGTTTAAGGATTCCCTGAACCTAACGATGAATATCGGAGGGGTAAAATGGCTACGAAAAGTTCGGATACATTACAACTTAGAATCGCTAAGGCTATACCAAGTGATGTTGGTTTTGGTCGAGCTAGAATCTCAAGCGAGAATGAACTTGGATTAAAACCTGGAGACATCATTGAGATTAAAGGAGAACAAGGAATCACAGCAGCTACATATTGGCGTAGCCGCCCAGAAGACAGTAAAATGGACATAGTCAGAATTGATGGAATAATCCGAAAAAATGCAGGAGTATCATTGGGAGACAAAGTCGATATTAGAAAAGTTGATGCTGTTCCATGTAAGAAATTAGTTTTATCTCCAGTGATGATTAATAAACAGAACAAAAACAAGCCATCAACTATGCAATTTGGGCCGAATATTGAAGGTTTTGCAAGGAGAGGACTGAACAAAAGGCCTATCGTTGCAGGAGATAGAATCTTCATTCCAGGTATCACATTATTCGCAGAAACATTACCATTTGCTGTGCGATCAACAACTCCAAAGGGTATAGTTCAAGTTTTACCAGAAACTGAGATTGTAATCAAGGAACAACAAATGGATGAGGAATCTTCTGCAGATTCAGAAGGGATTACGTATGAAGATATTGGCGGAATTGGAAACCAATTACAAAAAGTTCGAGAGATGATTGAACTACCATTGAAGCATCCAGAATTATTTAGAAGGTTAGGAATTAGTCCGCCGAAAGGAGTACTATTACATGGGCCTCCAGGAACTGGTAAAACAATGATTGCTAAAGCAGTAGCAACTGAGACAAATGCTCACTTCAAATCTATAAATGGTCCTGAGATAATCAGCAAATATTACGGAGAATCCGAAAAACAATTAAGAGAGATTTTTGATGATGCTGCAGAAAATGCACCCTCAATTGTTTTTGTAGATGAATTAGATAGTATTGCTCCCAAGCGTGAAGATGTCACGGGTGAAGTTGAGAGAAGGGTTGTAGCACAGTTACTGACATTAATGGACGGAATGCAGGGCAGAGATAATGTTGTTGTGATAGGTGCAACCAATCGAAGAGATGCAATTGACCCTGCATTGAGGAGACCAGGTAGATTCGACAGAGAAATTGAAGTTGGAGTCCCAGATAGAAATGGGAGAGCAGAAATTGTAGATGTTCATACCAGAGGTATGCCGTTAAGTGACGATTTTGATATAGAATGGATTCTTGAGAATACTTACGGTTTTGTTGGAGCTGATGTATCTGCTCTCGTTAGAGAAGCAGCAATGAAGGCTCTGCGCAGATACCTCCCAGAAATTGATTTAGACGCAGAAGTAATCCCTCCAGAGGTGTTAGAAAAGATGGAAGTAATTATGGATGATTTCAAATTAGCCATCAGAGAGGTTGAGCCGAGTGCATTAAGGGAAATTTATGTTGAAATTCCAGAAACTGGGTGGAATGAGGTTGGAGGTTTAGACGAAATCAAGAATAGATTGAAAGAAAGTGTTGAATGGCCTTTAACTAAACCAGATTTATTCAAGCACTTCGGAATTAAACCGCCTAGGGGAATAGTGTTATTTGGAGCACCAGGGACTGGAAAAACACTACTAGCTAAAGCAATAGCAAATGAAGCCAAAGCTAATTTTATTTCAGTTAAAGGCCCCGAAATGATTAGTAAGTGGGTTGGCGAATCTGAAAGAGGAATTAGAGAAATTTTCAAGAAGGCTAAACAGGCATCGCCGTCTATAATATTCCTAGATGAATTTGAAAGTATTGCCCATTCTAGGTCTTCATCTGGAATGGACGGGGGTGGAACTCAATCAGGAAATAGGATTGTTAACCAATTACTCGCTAGCATGGATGGAATTGAATCATTAGATGGTGTAATAGTTATTGCTGCTACTAACAGACCAGAAATGATAGATCCTGCCTTGATTAGAAGTGGAAGATTTGAGCGAGTTCTACATGTTCCCCCACCAGATTCAAAAGCAATCAAGGAAATATTTAATATACACTCTAAAAATATGCCATTGGGTAAATTTAATTTAGGGGATATTTCGAAGAAAATGTCAGGTTACACAGGTGCAGATGTTGAGTCAGTATGTAGAGAAGCAGCCTTAACAGCTATGCGAGATTCAAAGAAAACAGTAACTAAAACTCACTTCGAGAAAGCGCTTGGTATGGTAAGACCTACAGTTACTGATGATATGTTAGAATATTATAAGAAAATGGAATCCTTACTAGTTAGTGGACTCACTACGGTGAAGAGAAGTAAAGATACTCAGAGAGGAATGGAATCAGTTTGAGGTGAGTTAAATCAGCATTACAGTTTTTGGGCATGAACTTGTTGGAAGAAATGTATTTGATAGAAGTGAAGAATTATTAGGAAAAGTTACAGATATTAATATTGATTTTAACTCAGGAAATGTTCAATTTATATGTGTAGAATTAGAGAAAAGCATTAATTCAGAGAAGTTGCCTTGGATTTCATCAGGAGACATTGTTCAGGTTCCTGTGAGTGTTATAGAAAAGATTTCTGATGCGATTTATCTCAGTAAATAGTATAATCAGTATCCAGTAAGCGTATTAAAGCAGTCAATACCGTAGCATTGTTAGCGCTTAGCGCTGGGTGCTAGAATTGGTTAGGAAGACTTCCAGAAAAATTCGTCGTCGTGCACTAATTTCTGGTTTTTACTTAGCCTTATTCTTTCTAGTATGGCTTTTGTTATCTAGTTACGTAAATTTAGGAAATACGAAACAACTTTCTGCTTATGATGATGATTGGGACGATATTTCTAACTTTAGAAAAGAAATATCAAGTTTAGGTATTCAAACCAAAAGTCTTGTATCGAGTCCATTGTTGCTTAATGAAATTGAAAATCCCGTAAATTCTACATTTGTAATTAGTGGAGTTGAAAAAGATACTTTTTCATTGCCATCTATCGGCTCTGATTCGTCGTTTATTTCTTTTAGTGAGCCTGAAGGATATAGCGGCTCTGAAATTTCAGCGATCACTGGATTTGTCAAAAGAGGCGGTACTGTGATTGTTTTAGATGATTTTGGTTATTCTAGTGGAATTGCTGATGCTGTTGGTATTAGCTACAGTAATCACAGATTATATGATGATGAATATGCAGTAGAATTAGATTATAATTATGTTTGGATGAACATTAGTCAGAATCATACTGATTGGGACGATTCTGAATTATATCATTCAGGACATTCGAGATGGCATCAAGGGACTGACCCAACAGGAACTGGAATGCATCCCTGTTCACTATGGACTGAAAGCAAGATAGAATTCTCTTCACGAGATGAAGCCGGAGTTTGCGCTCATCATTACAATTCAACTACAAAAATGATAGAATACAGTCCTGATTATAGTTTGTTGTTGAATGCTCCATCAGCATTTGAATCTATTGAATTTTCGGGAGATTTCTCATACTACGAAGCAGTTGGTAAATCCAGCCCGCAGTCTTATCTAGATCTAAATGATGATGGTAAAATAACACTTGAAACCGAGACGGCACAGTCAGAGGCAGATTTGCAGGGGCCATTTGATGTTTACATTGAAACTTGTGATTCTTCTGATTGCTCAGACACCACAGGAGGCAGAATCTATTTTTTAAGTGACGGGAGTGCTCTAATTAATGCAATTTACGATTTTGAAAACGCAAATTCAGGTGAATTTGATGTCGATGGTAAGACTATTACTAATATTCCAGCTAACGATAATAGGAAATGGGCGTTAGACGTAATTGCAGAATCTGTTCTTTCAGGTAAAAATTTCACTAACAAAGAATTCATTATTCCTTCAGATGACGCCATGGTTATCTTTGATGAAAGTAGGCATAGTCAGAATGTTTTATTCACAGACGCTTATAATTTAATCTATTTTCTTTTAGTTTATTTCACAGGAGATGGAATTGGTATGTTATTACTTTTTGTATTACTTTTTTTGGCTTTTGAGGCAATTTTGATAAAGAAAACTGACCCTGAGCCTTGGAGACATATTTTTAATATAATCTACTATGGGTTCGGTGATGCAAAAAGATATGGATATTACACCAGAACTAATAAAATAAAACAGGTGTTCTTATCAAGGGTTAGAAACTTAAATGCGTTATCCAGAGAGGAATTTGATAGAATGCCAGCTCAAGAATTACAACAGATGATTAACGATCCTATGTTAGTAAAATTTGTATTTGAGAATAAAAAATATGATTTAGAGCAAACAGTTGCTATCGTTAAACGAATTAAAGCTTGGCAAAAGGGTTGAGAATATGTGGACTAGAAAAGCGGCTTTTAGTATATCTGGAGGTGTATCCTTGGTATTGATAGGAATGATGATTTCTAATTTCCAATTAATGGTTATAGGATTGACATTTGTCGCCTTTACAGTTTTAAATGGTTGGATTAAAGGCCATGGAAATGTAGAAGTTCAGAGAATTTTATCCGCAGATAATCTATACAAGGGTGATGATTTGTTTGTAGAATTAAGAATCACAAATCGTTCTTTGAGGAGAACACAACAACTAGAAGTTTATGATAATATACCTCATGAAATGAAATTGAGAAGTGGTCTGAATTATATGAGAATTAACCTAGGACCTCGTCAGAGTACTAGAATTAGATATTCCTTAAGATGTCCTTTAAGGGGACATTTCTCAATCGGTCCTATTAGCGTTAGATTTAGAAATACATTTAATTTATTCGCACAAGAAATGTTTGTTAGTCATCATAGTGACTTGATAGTGTTCCCTCAGGTTAGAGATGTTGAAGAAGCATTTATTCGTAGTAGAACACCAAAAATGTATACTGGGGCTTCAACTTTAAGAACTCCAGGTCCTGGTTCTGAGTTTTACAGTTTAAGAGAGTACGTAACTGGAGATCCTTTTAAGAATATCAATTGGAAAGCATTTGCCAGAACAGGAGATTTAATGGTTAATGAAAAATGTAGGGATGCTGTAACAGATTTATTTATCATTTTAGATAGTAGGGATATTAGTAGAATTGGAACTGTACTGAAGAATCCTCTTGAAATGGGTGCTGTTGCAGCGGCTTCTTTAGCAGCATTTTTTATCAAGAGAAGAGACAGTGTAGCTTTAGCGATCTATGATGATGGGGTTTCTTATTTACCTGCGGACACAGGTGACAAACAATACTTCAAAATTTTAAGTAGTCTAGCAGGAGTCGTTCCTAAAGGTTCAATGCCTTTACAAGCAGTGACAAACTCATTATCTCCTAGATTCAGTAGGGGTTCGCCAGTTTTTATTATTAGTAGTATAGAAGGCGATGGAACAGTACCAAACGCAGTCAGAGATTTAGTTGGAAGAGGACATGAGGTTACCATTTTATCTCCTTCAAGTCTTGATTTTGAGAGATTAGTAAGTAGAATTCCCAGAATGAGTTATGAGGTTCTTAAGTTAGAAAGACAAAATAGACTCACTGGGTTGGCTGGTTTTGGAGCATCGGTAATAGATTGGATGCCTGATGTAGAATTATCCCAGGCATTATTACAAGTGAAAGATATTTGAGGAGTTATAAAAATGGCTGATGATGTACAACCACAACAAGAAGGAATGAGGACTCTACATTTGAGACTTCTTAGAATCCAATGGCAAGTTGTTACTTTACAATTAATCAGTACAATCGCACTGCTTTGGATGTACTTGAAAATGGTTGATTTATACATAGTTGATTCAATAGATCATGCTCTTGCAATAAAATACTTTGATCAACAATTAAGTACAGCGAATTTAGAAATGCCATTACCTGCTTGGTTAACTGGTGAAGACGCAATTGGTTTAGGAAAATTTTATCCAATTATGGGTTTAAGTGTTATTGTTGGTGGAAGTATAGCGCTGCTAACTTTTCAAAGTCCAACTGTACAACGTAAAGTTAGGATGGGATTACTTCTTGGATTTATTCTCTGGTTATTCGGACCATTTATGTTCAAATGGATTGTAGCAAATTTTGGAAAAGGAGAGTGGTGGATACCTCCAGATAATTCTGTAGAATCACTTTTCAAAGGTGTGATTGTAGTATTAGAAGTAATGTTAATTGGAATTTACATTGTACCTCTCATTTTAGGAGTTAGGGGTGTTTGGGGTCTTTCTAAAAATGCCATCGCTTGGTCTACGGGAATAATGTTATTATTTTTGGTTCTGCATGCATTATTAACATTTCAAATAGTTGAGGATTTACTTTTTGGAACTTCAGGAGAAGGACTCAAAAAAATACCTTCATTAGCAGGAGATCCAACAATTTTAGGTTTAATTAGTCCAAATCAATTTAATTTACTACAATTATCTTTGCTTTTGATAATTTTTCAAGAGTCCTCAATGGGTGTAATTAGATATCTTGAATATGCATTCAGATTACCAGAAACTTGTAAGAAAGACCCAGAATATGTGACACAATTTTATAATTTACTAAATGGACATTTAGTCCAAACCATAGTTTTAATGACACTTTGCGGTATTACTACAATTGTGGCACTAGGTTTCCACACACTACTATTATCTATTGTTGCATCTTTGCCTGGAGATGGACAATGGGCCTACCAAATACAAGAATCCATTGAATTAGAGTTGACTTATGGTTTAGTCATTTCTGCAATGTTATTTTTATTAATTCTGGCAGGATTGAGGTATATTCTACCTTGGCAAAGAATCAGTGGGGTTATAGAATCATTATATCGAAAAAGAGTTGAAGAAATTCCAAAAGAGGAATATTAAGTAGACATTTTTTGAATTAACCTTCCAATTATTTCGGCAATACTAAGTGCGAAAATAGGAGCAATACAAAAATTCAATATTATTTTTATCCAAATACTCAAATCAAAATTATTCATAATAAGATAAACTAAATATATTGAGAAAATTATTGAAATAAATAAACCAAACCTTTCTAGAAAAAGAGGATAGGTTTTCCCTCTAGTCTCTTTTCTACCAATTAATGTGAGCTTATTTAGCTCTTTTACCATTTTTTCACCTCAAATATCAAAATTATCCAATTCTTTATTTAATTCATTTAGCGGATCATCAATATCAACTTCAGGTTTGATATTTCTTTTTTCCCATGCATGATCTAATTTAGCTAATTCAGCGTCAATTGAAACTCTGTTCCCCTTAACAATATGATCCTCAATGTCATTTTTTTCTTCATTCTCAGCAGTAATTGATGCCATTGATGTCCATCCGTCTTCTTCGTTAATTATTTCATTATTCACATCTGAATTATCAGGATTACTAGTGTTATGAGGATTTAGTTCCTTTATTATCTCCTCAGAGACAATGGGCCTTTCTGATTCTAATTTTACATCTTCATGCGGTAAAAACCCGTCTTCTTGGAATCTCCACAGAGCCGTTGGTTTTCTAGAACCAAATGTTAAGCCCGTCTCGTCAAGTTGTTTCAGTGCTTCATCTAATGAGTTAGCTGTTTTTTCCATAATTACCGCCGTTCCAGCATCTCCTTCATCAGCTTCTAAAAATATTGAATCAAGAGCAGATTGAATTGTTTCTCTTAAATTGTTGGCAATATGAGGTAATGCTTCTGGTCTATTGCACAGAGCTTCTAAGCGATATAAAGTATCCTTTGGAACTCCTAATTCTTCAAGTTGAGTTATCATTTGTCGCATTTTCCTAAGCAAAGTAGTTGATCTTTCAAATTCATCCAATAAACTTTCTAAATCTAAAACCACTAACTGAACAATTTCTTTTAATTTATTTTCTAACCTTTGTCTTACAGACCAATTAGTCAAACCTCTAATTGTATTTGCTGTCTCGGGCGTCTGAGCTTCTAATAGATTCATTACTTCATTTGACAACAAATATCTTGGTGTTTTAGCGACATTGTCGACATTATGTTGAATAATTGTCAGACCCCTTTCAATTGCTCTGTCCATTAATGTTAAACTGAAACCTAAATCTCTCATTCTGTCTAATCTCTGCATTATTGGTGCTAGTGAAGAAAATCCATGGTCATGACCTAGTAAAGCTTGAGCCAGCGGTTCGTCTCTTAGTTTTGCTCTAATAATTTCAGCTTCTTTAATATCCTCCAAAGCATTATCATGAGCTTCTTTTAATGATTCAGCACTAGAAATTAAGTTGTTAACCTCACTTTCAGCTTCTGCTCTTCTACCCCCTAAATCACCAAGTTCTCTCATTACTCTCCTTCTTTCTTCCATTAATTCCCTAACTTCTGCATGAAGATGTCCTAATCTTCTTTCACTATCCAAGAAATGTGATCTTTCATCATCTATCAATTTACGATGTGATGCAGATTCAGCTTCTAATTCCTCTAACTCTTTGTTTTGACTCTCTATTCTTCGTTCTAATTCATTTGAGATGGTCGTAGCTTGTCTTTGACGTTCTCTTTGAGATTCAAGTTGATCAGAGATCATTCTATGTCTTCTATCGTCAGCATCTATTGAAGATCTCAATTGCCTTAATCTGATTTCACTAGCCTCAATTTCTGATTTTAGTTGAATTTCTTGTTCAGATAAGTTACTCACCATATTTTGTAACTTCTCTCTAGTTTCTGACTCACCAACAGCTTGAGTAAGTTCTTCAATCCTTTTTTCAACCTGATTTTCCAGTTCTTTAATTCTTTGAGTCAAACCATCATTTCGACTTAACGCTAGCTCTTGACTATTAGTAGCTTCTCTTAATTCAATTTTTAACTGAGAGATTTCATCAACATGATTGGAGTTTAATTGTTGCATCTCAGATATTCTCACACGCATTCCATCTATTTCGATGTTACCAGCTTCTTTGGAAGATTTAATTTCATCTCTTTGTCTTTGAGTTCTGGCTAATTCTCTAATCAGTCTAGCCTGTTCTTTCTTAATTTTATTGAATTCACCAGAATCTACTACAGAAGTAGGCATCAGCATTCTTCCACTTCGAGCTTTTGGCATCAATTTTGCAACTGTAGTTTTTTTCTCTTTTAAGTTCCATTCTTTAAGACTTGAGGATAGCTTGTCTATTCCAATAGAAAAACTAAATAATTTTAGTAACCTGTTAAAAATTTGTTTTTCTCTATCCTTTGAGCGAGTTCTTGCTTTTGAGATTTTTTCACAAAATAATCCTAGATCATACTTAGGAATGGTGTTAAGATGATTTTTGATTCTCTCTACTTTTGGTAAAGAAAATAGTGTTAGTTTAGATTTAGGAGCTGTAGAGTCTACGGCAGCCTTGGAAATTGACAACTTTTTTGCTGAACGAATACCTACTGGAATACCCCTCGAAATAATAATATCGAGAGCTTCGTCTCCGTTTACTCTTATGTAACCACTAGTAGAATCGGATTTAGCTTTGGAAAACATCGAAATTAGATTATCTAACCCTCCTTTTCTCTCTGAAATCTTTAATCCGCCTTCCAATAAACTACCATCATCATCATCAATGTTTGTTGAAGGTCTTAGTTCTAATTTTGAGATTGCTTCATTTAGAATATTTTCATGATCAGCACCTTCTGTGAACCATATAATAATATCTAAATCATCAATTCGCAGAATGTTTAATGATCCATCCTCTAGAAACATCGAGATTCTGTTGAGTAAAGGTAATTCTAATTTTTTGATAAATTTGTTAGAACGATCTAATTCACTTTTTATCTTAGTCGCAAGATCGTCAATATCTCCAGGTAATTGTCCTTTAGTGTGTATTATCATTCCTTTCTGAGATAGTAAAGCCCCGAGAACTGAAGATTTTTCGCACATAGAGTCAATAAATGAACTTGCTTGAAATGAATCAAAATCATCGAAAATTGAAACTTTTGAGGAAAGACTAGATAGCGAATTTAAATCATAAAACGCTGAAGGAATTAAAATTGCAACCTCAGAAAACTCTTTTTGAGTCCAAGTGTAACGCAAGGTTCGGATATTATGCTTCTTGCTTAATTTTTTTAGCTCTGCAACAGCCTCTTTTGCTGCTAGATAGTTTTTTCCTTTCCCACTTTTAGCCAAACATCCAACGATTTCTCCACCGGCAATTAAACGATATCCACAGGGTTTTTTCGTTTTTGGTAAAAAATAATTAATTACTCCGTAATCAATTTCACTGCTGTTAACATCTAAATCAGGATTTTCTCCTTTCTTTTCTTCAATTCCTAATGGTAAGCTAAACATCTTAAAACCTCATTTAAATTAATTGAGCAATAGCATCTTTTTTTACACTTAGTTCATAGCTAAGACGACCTAAGTTAGGATTCTTCCCTGTTAACAATCCAATAAATTTTTCATCAGGTAGTGCACAAAGAATAATAGTACCATTCTGGGATTCTATCCAACATTGATCTGTATTTCCCATATCGAATAATTTAGTGCTCATATTAAGTGATTGCAATAACCCATTAAAGTCCATGAACGAAACGTCTTGTCTTTTAGTACTATAAGTTTGCATTAGTTCATTACCAATTTTATCGATAATCGTTGCAAATCTCACTCCAGGAATTTGGCAAAATGATGCTAATAGTCGTTGCAACATAGTCTCTAAAACTTCTAGTGCTCTGATTAGTTCATGACATTTGGGGTATATTTGGAACTAAAAACTTATTTTTTCGATTTCTTAGTAGTATCCGAATTGTTAAGAAAAATTGTTTGAACTGATGATTTATTAATCAATTATCCAAAGAAATCAAAACTAAATTAAATTAGCATTAATCATGGACCCTAGAATTTCTGTTAGAACAGCATATGATTCTATAGGTCCAGAGTTTGGTAAAAAGCGAACAATTCCATGGGATTTTGTGGTGAGGTGGCTAGAGAATAAAATTGATAAATCAGGAAATAAGTTAAAATTACTTGTTGCAGGATGCGGAAGTGGACGTCATGTTAGATTAGCACATAATTTAGGATATGATGTTAAAGCTGTTGATATATCAGAAAAAATGGTAAAATCTACAAAGTTAGAAGAACTAAAGCAAGGTAGAGATGGTTCTAATATATTTCAATCTGATATTTGTAGCTTAAATTTTGAAAATGAAGAATTCGATCTGATAATAAGTATTGCCGTATTACATCACCTGCCGTTCGATTTATGTGAGTTAGCTTTAAATGAATTTTCGAGAATTCTGAAAAAACAAGGTGAAATACTAGTATCATGTTGGGATCCTTCATCTCCATCCGTAAAAAATGGGACCAATGATAAAAAAAATGAACATGTTACTTGGGTTAGTTGGACATTACCTGATAAAGAAATAGTATCTCGTTACTATCATTTACCCACTCTAATTGATAGAAAATCAAAGTGGGAATTAAATAAAAATCTTAAAATTATCAATTATGAACTCGAAAAATACAATCAATTATTTTATTTTTCAAAAATTTAGGATGCGATGTATTGAAGCGTAAGAATGCATGCGAGTATTAATGTCGGCAATTGATGTTTCAGATTGTTCACGTTGCAAGAATTCTGCAATAATCTATCAAGAATATTCAGGTCAACATTTTTGCTCAGGTTGTTTAATCAGGAGTGTCAGGAAACGAATTGGTAAGGAATTAAGGAAACAATTAATTCTACCCAAGAGTTCGGAAAAAGAATTAACAATTATTTTAGTTGCAATTAGTGGAGGTAAGGACTCTGCTGTTTTATTAGAAACTTTAAATCATTTTTTAAAGAATAGGAGAGATGTGAAATTAATCGCTGGTTGTGTCAATGAAGGAATTCAAGGATATAGAAATCCGTCAATGAAATGTGCAGAAGAACTATCCAAAAAACTTGGAATAGAGTTTAGGACTGTTAGTTATACTTCCTTAGGTTTTGATGAAATGGATAATGTTGTGAAGGTTATTCCAAAAATTAGTGAGAAAAATGAAGAAGTTAAAGGCATGTCACCTTGCTCATTTTGTGGTGTTTTTAGAAGGCAGGGTATAAATCAATTAGCAGATGATGTAGATGCAGATTATGTTGCTCTTGGACATAATTTAGATGACATGGCTCAAACAATAATGATGAATTTACAAAAAGGTGATTTAGAGCGTACAATTAGGTTGGCACCTCATTCTTGGTCTCCAATTCGGGGGATGTCACCAAGAATAGTACCAATCAGATGGATTCCAGAACAAGAAGTTCAAGCTTATGCAATGACTTTAGAACTTCCTTTCCATGATGATGAATGCCCACATTCTCATCAAGCGTTAAGAATTCTCCACAGAGATATAATTGCAAGAATGGAAGATGCGGTACCAGGCACTCGTCACGGATTAGTACATTCCTCGGATTCTATCAAAGAGATGTTTAAAGATAATATGCCAAGAGTTAAAAATGAAAAATCGAATGAAAACTCTCCAAAAAACTGTGAAATATGCGGTGGAATCACAAGTCAGAAAATTTGTAAAGCATGTGTTATGAAAAAATGGTTGGTTGAACATTCATAAATTCAAATCGATTATAACAGGGGCATGATCACTAACTATTAAGCCACCCTCTCTGTTAATCTCGGCATGAGATATTAGTTTTACAGCTGGTTTATTGGCTAAAAAGTAATCTATTCTCCAACCTCGATCTAGTATCCTAGCACGACCTCTATTCGACCACCATGAATAAGGCCCTTTTTTTTCTCCAAACTTCTCTCTACAAATGTCAACCCATCCTAAATTGAGCAATTTATTGAACCATTCACGTTCATTAGGTAAAAAACCAGAGGTATTTTTATTCCCACTCGGATTCCAGATATCATTCTCAGTGTGTGCAATATTTAAATCTCCAGCAATAATCACAGGACAATCTAAATCAACATAATTTAGCGACCAATTTAGATATTCATCCATCCATTTTTCTTTGAATAATTGCCTTTCAACTTTTGAACTTCCGCTCGGTAAATATGTATTTATTAATATTAAATTGTCGTGTTTTGTAACAAGTATTCTACCTTCTGGGTCTTCTGTACCCTTCCCTTTTTCTATAGTTTCGAAAGATTTATTTGAGAATGTTGCCACTCCTGAATAACCTTTTTTTTCTGCTGGATGCCAGTAATAGCTTAGATTAAGAGGAGCGCCCCAGTCTTTTGGTAATTGCTCTTCTAAACATCTGATTTCTTGTAACATCAATATATCAGGGTTCATTTTGGTAATGAATTCATTTAACCCCTTTCTTATTGCAGCTCTAATTCCGTTTACATTCCAAGATATAATTCGCATTTTCTTCACAATAAATTTTCTACTAGTCGTTCTAGATTTTGATTTCTTCCACAATAATGGCATTGCAGAGTCATAGGATTGGTATTCAATACCTTTAATCGATGTGGTAAAGGTTCTCTAATCGCATTACTGATGCAATTAGAATAGACACAATGAGCGACATTTGTCATTTCATCAGAAAGTTTGATTGATAGTTTTTCTGCTACAGAATAATTTCTAATTATTGATACAGACGCCATTGGGGCGATTAATGCTAATCTATCTAATTCATCTTGAGTTAATTCACGATCCTCAATCTTTAGAATATCTTTAGTCCCCAATTTTCTTGAAGGAACATTCATTACTAAAGAGATGGGGTTAGATTGTCTTCCATCCACATTAAAAATCTGTAATGCTTCGAGAACCATACCTCCAGGAATATGATCTATTACAGTACCGTTTCTAATTGCAGTCACTCTTCTCATTGATTGTTCATCAGCACTCATCGTTTTCACCTCCAATTTCATTAGGAATTGGAATATTTAACATTTCACATAACAACGCCATTCTGGTAACAACACCATTGAATGCTTGTTCGAAATAGGCTGCATGTCTCGTAGAATCTACATCCGGATTAATTTCATCTACACGAGGAAGAGGATGCATTACAATCATTTCTTTTTTAGACGAAGAGAGGTCGGATGCGGTTAATTTGTAAATTCCAGCTACTCTAAAATATTCATCTTCATCTGGAAAACGTTCCTTCTGAATTCTTGTCATATATACTACATCTGCATCATCTAAATGTGGCTTTAACTCATCAGTTACAATCAATTCTCCACCCTGAGATTTTAATTCGTTAACAATATCATCAGGTAATCTTAGACTCTCAGGGCTAACTAAGGTTAGTTTACAACCAAACCTTACCAATGCATATGATAAGGAATGAACAGTTCTTCCAAATCTCAAATCACCAACTAAAACTACATTTAAATTTTCTATCTTATTGTGTGCTTGTTTAATAGTGAATAAGTCTAACATTGTTTGTGTTGGATGATGCCCTGCTCCATCACCTGCATTGGCTATTGGTACTTTAGCGCAATCTGAAGCATATTGTGCCGCACCTTGTAATGGATGTCTCAAAGCTATGACATCGGAATAACCATCAACCATCCGAATTGTATCATGTAGAGTTTCACCTTTAACTACAGATGAAGAGGCCACGGCACCCAAATTTACGACTTCTCCACCAAGTCTTTTCATTGCAGTTTCAAATGACATTCTAGTTCTTGTTGAAGGCTCAAAAAATAAATTCCCAAGAATTTTACCTCGCAATAATGGAAGGTATACATTTCCTTTGGCGATAGGTAATAATTTTTCAGCATTTACAAGGATTCTATGAATATCTTCATTAGTTAAATCATTCATTGTAATCAGTGAATTCATACTCATTAACCTAGACGGCTGACATTCTTGCCAATAATCATTGCCCTTAATCAAAGCGGTTTTCTCGAACTAGTAGGGGACTAATTATTGAATAAGTGTGTACTCCGCTCTGTAATGATAGTAAGTCGAACTCCTCTGAGAGTTTCATTTTGCGGAGGTGGTTCTGATCTTGAGGAGTATTTCAAGAATTCAGAATTCGGTGGATGTGTTACATCACTGGCTTTAAATAAATATATCTATGTTACAGTGAATCCAAGATTTGATGATTCTATCAGAGTGTCTTATTCTGAAATGGAAATTGTGGACGATTTTGAGAATTTGAATCATCAATTAGTCAAAGAAGCAATGCGAATGACTGGAATTACTAAGGGAGTAGAAATTACAACAATTGCTGATATACCAAGTAAAGGTAGCGGATTAGGTTCATCTTCTGCTGTCACCGTAGGTTTACTAAATGCGTTGCATTGCTACGCTGGTAGAAAACCTAGTGCGAGGCAACTCGCTGAAGAAGCCTGTAAGATAGAAATTGAATTATTAGGTCAAACAATTGGTAAACAAGATCAATATGCTGCAGCATTTGGTGGATGTAATCATATAATATTTAATCAAGATGATACCGTAGTAGTAGAAAATTTACCAAATGTAGAAAATTTAAAAGATAATTTTGCGTTACTTTACACTGGAATAACTAGGTCAGCAATTGAAATTCTTACGGATCAAAATAACCGAACAAGTGAAAATAAGAAAAATCTTGAGGAAATTGTAACTCAAGCTAGAAAGGCAAAAATGATGATAATTGAGAAAGATTACTCAGGTTTAGGAGAATTAATTAACAATGCCTGGCTTTGTAAGAAAGAACTCAGTCCAAGTATAACAAATGAACAAATAGATTTAATGATTAAAAAATTATATTCTTGCGGAGTTAATGGAGCAAAACTATTGGGCGCAGGGGGAGGAGGGTACATTCTGTTTGAGGGAAATACACAAGTAATGGATTCCGTAAGGACACTTTTCCCAGAGAAAAAAATAATACCGTTAGACATAGACTATTCAGGTTCTTGTATTCTTTACGCGGATTAGGTGAAAGATTTGAAGAAGGAAATATTAATAATAATATGTTTAACAATCACTATTTTTTCAGAAATCCCGATGGCTAAAGCAAATAATAACCCTCTAGAATCAAATATTGAAATTACATTTGAATTGCTTAATAATGAAAATGGTGAGACTATAGATTCAGCAGAAATATACGTAATAGAAGGGTGGACAGGAACAATATTCTATCAAAAAATAATTCAGTCACAAGAAACAATTTCTATAATTCCTAATCATAGTTTCAGATTTAAATTAATTCACCAAGATTTTGAAACATGGTATTCCAAATCAGAGGTATATTCTAGTAGTGAATCAATAACTGTTAATTTCACAAATGGTAATGAGAATTATGAAAATATAACAGATAATCAAGTGAATAATACTGGAGGTGAGGTAGAATTGGAATTTTTAGAGCATATGTCAACTAATTCTAATTTAAATTTAAGTTGGAATGCAAAATATAATTTTTCGATGCACTTTGGAACAAATTTACTTCCATTTAATTTTTTAGGATTATCTTCTCAAATCGATTTTTGGTTCGGAAATAAAGATTCAACACTACAGATTAATGAACAAGAGGAATTTTTAAACTGGTTTTCAAAACAAGGATGGAGTGATTCATATTATGGGGGATGTTGTCGAATTGATGGAAATTTCATAAAAGCAGATGATTTAACAGGCCCATTGAACCCTTGGATTGAGTCAGAGTTAGGAATTTGGGGCTGGAATGAAACGAACTATTTTTCAGTTAAATCTGGTTTTACAAGTGGACGTTTGTTAGAGATACCATTGCAAAATGACATTAGACAGTTATCCAAAATGACAATAATAACTCCATATGAATGGGAATTTAGATATACCCCAAACATAGATTGGATTAGTGGAACGCCCACAAAAATTACCGTAAACAGAAGTATATCTGGAATTATGGGTTACTTTCCAATAGTCTTTGATAAAAATACACCACCTGAAGTTACAGGTAAAATCATAGATTTTCAAGGTACATCACTACCTTTACACCAAAATATTACGTTAGATGCTACTAGTTCAGTAGATTCTTCACATGACATAGGTTTAGGAATGAATTTAGAATGTGGGTGGGAAATTTCTCAATACGGTACAAAAATTGAGAAGAAAGAATCTATGCTTTGGTCGGTTAACTTATCTGAATTTGGGTTTTTGCCAAACTCCACAGTTGTAACAAAATTAATTTGTGAAGATCCACAAGGATTGACAGGTTTATGGGAGAAAAGTTGGTACTTGGATATTACTTCTCCAGAACCTATTGAAATATTTGGTGATGCAGAGTGTGTAGAAAAACCAGATTTGAAAAATTTATTATTTTGTGATAATTTGTTGGTGAAGTCTAGTGAAGTACTGGAATTTAATTTTACATTCTTAGATGACGGGCCTACTTCTCCTTTAATTTCTTGGAAATCAAATCATATTGACGGATGGTTCTCAGAGGAAAGCAACATGAGTGTTATTTTTTGGCAAGGTCAGAATACGAATATCAACTTTCTAAGTTCTGGAGATTTTCATCAGCAAAGAGAATTAGCAATGTGGGATTTAAATGTTACTTTATTAGATGAGGTTGGAAATAATTATTTTAAGTCATGGAATGTTACCGTGTTAGATCGTTCCGCACCTAGGATAATTATGAAAATTTTGGACGGTAACGAAGAATTAAATCTTCTAAATGACATTAATTTTGGTGATAATGTTACTTTGGATATTAATTCTAGCTTTGATAATATAGATGCCATCGATAAAGTAAATTTTATTATTAAATTAAACGGGAATAAAATTACTAATTCTAACGAAACTACATGGGATCAAACTAAGTCATTACAGTTAATCAACTTAGATGTTGGTTCTCATCAATTAATTATAAATGCTACAGATAGTTCTGGTAATTCGGTTGAAAATAAATATGAATTTTTGGTATTTCCTTCTAACAATCTCAAAATTATAGATTTCCAGATATCTCCTTCCAATGAAAAATTAATTGTAGGTAAAAATGATTTTGATTTCAGTATAACTAATTCTGGTAGTAAATCATACGATGTAATTATCTGTGTTCAAGAGCAATGTTTGGATTCAGATGGATTGGGTGCAACCATCGATGGACATGGGTATTCAAATTTTTCATTAACATTTAATCTGAATCAATCTGAATTTTTAGATGTAAATTATAAATTTAAGTCAGATACAGATATTATTGAGTATAATGTAACTTATGAATTTGAATTTAAAAATGATAAAAATAATTTTGCAATCATTACTACAGTATCAATATCAGTATTTTTAGTAATTATAATTACTATTAGGTTTATAGTTAGTAATAGACTCGGTAAAATCTAAACTGGTGAAAGATTTGCAAGTTTCAACACCTGAATTATTCCTTGAAGAGGAGTTGACTATTAAGAAAAGAATAGAATTTATTTCTTTTATTTCAGGAATAATTTTATTTTTTTCCGCTCTTTGGTGTTTATTGCCAATTTTTACAAATAACATTGATCCTCTTAAAGTATTAGCTCCAGCTGTGGTAGCTTTATTTTGGGTAGGTTTTATTCCAGACTTTCCTATCGAAAATTCAACAACACGATCAAGAATAGGGGGTACAACATCTATAATTTGGATTCCTGTATTGGTAATTGGTTTAAATTCTCTTTTAGAAGATAGTTTCAAATTTTTAGGTTCTATCTTGTTAATATCTAGTTCTTTAATATTATTATTTTGCTCCAGAAAGATTCTATTTGGAAGTTTTAAAGTGATTAGATATCGTACATTAATGTATTTAGTTGGAATATTTGCTGGTTTTTCAGTTTTAGTACCTTTTGGTTTTGAGGAATTTAAAATTGGATATTTTGGAATTTTATTCGGATTAGTAATACTTATTTTTGATTGGTTTGGTAGTGATGAAGAGAGACTAATTAGAAGAGAATTTAAACAAAGATTAGATATTATTGAGGGAGAACTACTAATTGAAAGATCAAAAGGTAGAGCTGTTGATCAAGCAGCATCACTAGTTCTCTCTGCCTCACAAGAGGGACACTTAGATCCTAATTATGGGCTTGAACTTCTAAATCGCGCAAAAGATTCCATGGTAAGAGTTATTCGTTTGGAAAAGGATATTTTAGAAATTAAAAAAGACTCTGAATTAATAATTAATCAGGCTGAAAATATCACACCACTTATTAAAAATCCAAGAAGAACTTTTGTCCAAGCTGAAAGAGAAATTGAATTGGGTAGTTTAGAAGAAAGTGAACTGTTATTCCGGTTATCAAAGAAACAAGCTAGTGAGATAATTGAATGGTGGGAGAAAGCTGAATTAGCAATTAAAAATGCAAAAAAATTGTTAATTAAGCACGATGGACACGCTGTTGAATCATTACATTCCCAATTGATTGAAGCAGAAAATTATTTGGAAAACGAAAAACCAAAACTCGCATTTGATTTTGCGATTTCCATTCCAGCTCAAATAGAATCTGTAGAAGAAAATTTCGAAATCACATCAGAATTATTTATCGAAGTTAAACAAAAATTAGATGCTGCAGAGGGATTAAATTTAGATTTATGGCATAAAAATCATTTTCGAGCAAGCGAAGCTATTTCAAGAGGAGATTACAGTCTAGCTCGTGGCTTATTAGAAAGTATACTCAGAGAATTAGATTTAGAAAGAGAATCCATGGAAAAAATAAGAATCGAACTTAATCAAAGAAGTAAATTAAGATCAAAATGGGAAATCTTAGGAAACAGCGAAAAATGGGATAGATATTTAGAGGAAATTGAAGATTTCGCTAAAAAATTAGAGTGGAGTCATGCATCAATTTTATTGGATAGACTTGTTGATAATTTGGAAATTGAGCTAGAATCGTTTAATGAAGCCAATGAATTACTTAATTTCGCCAAAAAAGAGTGGTTTTCTCTAAGAGAAGAATGTGATAAGAAAGGAATTAATAATCTTGACGAGCAGAGAATTTATGGAGATAATTTAATTTCAAATTCTCATAAAAAAATTCTAACAGGAGATGTTCAAGAAGGACTAAATTTCTTGGGAGATTTGGATTTATTGATGGAAAAGTTGAGAAGAAGAATATAATTTTCATTCAGCCAACAAAATCTTTACATCTTCAACAACTAATTCAGGAACCCAGTCTAAATCCATCCATTCAACGCGTTGTTTTAGATTTTTATCAAGTATAAATGTTGATGTAGTGTGATCGATGAAGTATTCATACGGATGATGCCTTCCACTAGTTTCAGCACTGCTCGTCTCGTTAGCTTTGTAGGTCTGTAAACCAACACCGAATGCCCCCCAAATTTCTTCCATCACAGCTATTTCTTCTGGGTTAAACTCACCGTCATTGTCAGGATCTACATCCCACGACAGAAAGTGCCAATCGACAGACATGTTCTCTTTCCACTGCTTCATTGATTCAGGGGTATCTAGCCAAGGGTCTACAGTAACTGCAAGTATTTCTAATTCTGACTTATATTCGTTCGGGAATTGTTCTGAGAGCCACTTCAAGGATTGAACCACTACTGGACAAACATCAGGGCATCTAGTGAATAAAAAAGAAATTACCACAACTTTTCCTTCATACTCGCTTAAATTAAATTCAGAATTATTTTCTGTAATTAATGTGAAGATTGGAACCTCTTTATTATCAATATCTATACCGTAAAATACGTCAACATCCTCTTCGATTGCACCTTGAAAACATCCAGACATTAATATTGAAATCAATAAAATTGAAAAATATTTTTTGTGTTTCATCTAACCATCTCAACTTTTCATATAAGGGACATCTATATCTAACTGCATCACATATAATCCGGTGGTAATGCATGACGCATATGTGATACCATCTTGCCACTCCGCAGCCCATAAAAAAGGTGTCCATCCGAAATCATAGTAATCAGAATCAAGTTGAGTACCATCAACTCCATGGGGTAAGTAATATCCAACCGTTGCATCAAAATGAACATCAGTATTGTTATCTTCTTTATCTGCTGCCATAAGTGTTTCAATATCGATAATCCACAAACCAGCATGATAATGCGAGATATAAACTCTTCCATCCCATCCTCCACCATGAGAATTGTCAGTCTCATCGTCTGTAATGAAATATTCCGAGTCAAGATTATGTGGGCTGAACAATAGCCATTCTTCGGCACTTGGATGTGCTTGGCAATCCGCTCCATAGCAATGATCGTGAGCATAAGGAATTTCCCAATCATGAATTAATTCAGGAAGAAATCTTACATTCCCATTCTCCATTTTATATTCTGTTGTATCTAAAAGATATATCATTCCTGTACCCACAGAAGTCGAAAGTACTTCTGTGGCAGCTAAGGTTAAGTGTCGTTTTCCTTCATATCCAAGATGACTGGCATCAACCATCTCAGGGAATGGCTCAGTGTAGTGAATGTAAGATGAACGACCACCATTTTCATTTCCATTCGTGCCACTGTCTGGTAAACCGTCATTATCAAAATCTGAAAATTCCATCCATTGTCCGACTTCTGGTGCTCTCCACCTGCACATTAGGGGGTTACCTAACCCAGCTTTACATGTCGTAGCTAGAGGAACATATAGTTGTGGAGAATTTGTAGGGTGAGGAACATCTGAAACATCTGCAATTCTTAGTCCAGCTTCCCAATATGAACCGTACAGATATGTTCTACCATGCCTCGGATCGTCTGTGTCATTTCCTGGCCAAAGTTGAACTGTCATATCATGAATGTAAATCCAACCACCATTAGTTGATGCCCAGTTTACCTCATATTCTCCGACTTTAATGACTGTGTGTCCCACACCTGAAGATTGAACGCCATCTAATAGTCTAGCTGCAGATCCTTGTAAGTTTAAGTGAGCAATAGTTACTCCTCCGCAGGCCTCTCCTACTGCGGTATCGCAGTCATCATAGTCAGGATTAGCAACAAATATGTACCATTCATTATCAATCATATGTGTGTAAAGATTATGAGGTCCACTTGGGTGATCGGCATCATACCAAGAATCAACATGAAATGGTTGAGTTTTATTGGTTACATCAATTAAATTCACAGAAACTTGAAAAGGATCAGACCATTCTCCAACATTTGGATCAGCGTATCCAGGATCTATTAATTGATTTTGAGTAATCACATATTCTCTTCCATCATATTCAAGATATTTTACATCTAATACTTGCGTATTTGGGTCATAATACTTCCCAACTTGTGTAATATTTCTAGGATCTGTGACATCAGTAATATGAAACTCAGACCATCCAGCTTGGTACACATATGTTCTACCGTCTGGAGCGGTGGCAACCTGAATTTCGGCGTTCCCAGGGTTAGTAAGAGGCTCAAAATCCAAAAATTCGATATTCCCCGAAGATAAGTTATGTTGAGATGCATTTCTATGATCATGCTCATCTCCCTGTAACAGAGGATCTCCTCCACTAAAAATTGAATTTACTGTTCCTTCATCTATTTCAGAATTATCCAGAAAGAAAACAGATGTAGAAACCACGCTAATTACTACCAAGATCGTAGTAATTAAAATCAACATTTCTTTGTTTTCAAATTTAACAGGATTTTCCAATGTCTGTTCACCCATTGTTCAGCCCAATACAGCGTTTTTTATTTATGCATTGGTGTCTTGGGATATGTATGCGCAGAGTGAATATAGGGTGTCTCATATCTATTTTTATCCTTTCAGTACTTTTCATTCCTCCAGCAAGTTCTCATGATGCAAGTGCTTTGACTACAAACATTAAATCATCAGATGTTCAACCAAATAATGCAAATATCTTGTTAGGAGATAGCGTTTATTGGATTAATCTTGATTCTAGGGAAAATGTGACGCACCGGATTGTTAGAGATTTTGATGGTGACGGTTTATACAACGGAACGAACGATTGGGATTCTGGTATTTTACTCGCTTGGACATCAAATGGAACTTGTATAGATCAAAATGGAAGTAAGATTCAAGGATGTGCAGTTACCTATGAACTTAACTTTAACGATACTTCAGATATTGGCACTTATGAATATATCAATCTGATTTACCTAAATGGTACATTAATTGAGAACAGAACATTTACAGTTACGGTAAAACCAGATACCCATCAAGAAGCTATTAGCACATATTGTTTTGGAGATGATTGTGAAGAAGAGATAGTGCCCTCAACTAATATTGAAAGTTCTATTGAAAATGATAAACCATACTGGTTACTTTATGTCTCTGGAACCACTGGATTTCTAGCACTTGTTTTAGGAATTAAAATGATCTTCTTTCATCAAAATAACACTAATGTCGAGGGTAAAAATTAGCTAAAATGATAACTTAAACTGATTAATATGGTGAAATCAATCAGAAGGGATCATTTGCCATTTCCCATGCCAAAACGTCCACACTCATTAGTACAGCAATGGAGATATCTGAGCTTTTTACATTGGGAAGTTGATTCCGAAAAACTAAAAGCTTACATTCCCGAAGGATTGGAGATTGACTTTTTCAACGGGAAATCGTATGTTGGTGTGATTCCTTTCATGATGAAGAATGTCAGGCCTAGGTTATTACCATCAGTGCCAGGAATTTCCACATTTCCTGAATTTAATATCAGAACATATGTCACGAAAAATGGCAAACCTGGAGTTCTATTCTTGACTTTGGATGCAAAGAGCAGAATCACTTGTTTTTATGCACCTAGGGCTTATGGATTGCCCTATAACTATGCTAAATGTCAATTAAAAATTGAGGAAAATTATTATTCATGGAAATCTAAGAGGTCTAAAAATGGTTATGAATTAGAGGGTTCGTGTATTGCTGTTGGTGAAGAATTACAGGCTAAATCGGGGTCTCTTGAAGAGTTCCTTTTTGAACGATATTCATTGTATGTGGAGCATAAAAAATCTACTAGAATGGCTTACACATTGCATGATCCATGGAAATTTAGACTTGCTAAAGCAGAGTTAAAAACTAATAGTTTTGTTGAATCTTTTAATCTTGGAATTAAAGACCCTTTGACACCAGATTTAGTTCACATTTCTGATGGAGTTTATGTCCATACATGGTCAATTGAAAATTTGGAATGAAAAATATGAACGAAAAGACAGATTATCTAATACTTGATGGAGACTGTGGACTTTGTAATCAAATTGCGATATTCATAGAAAAATATCGAAATAAAGATAAAAAATTGACATATTTATCAATTAAATCAGAACATGGCAAAAAAATTATTGCACATTTATCGACAAAAATGCAAAGTGCAGATTCAGTCTATTTAGTAAGGAATAATAAAACATACATTCGTTCAGCAGCGGGAATAAGAATTCTTCTTTATCTAAAATGGTATTGTAAAATCTGGTATCCAGTTTGTTGGATATTTCCACTACCTTTACGTGATATAATATATCGAATAATAGCCAAAAATAGGCATAAATTTTTTAGTAAACCTGAAGTTTGTTTATTTCCAATGGATTAATTTTCTTTTCCTGTTAAGTTGTATTCAATTTTCTTTAGATTTATTTCTTCTAAAAGCTCGGAAATAAATTGCTCAATTTTGATTCCATTTCGTTGTATGTTATTCAGTCCTCTTATACTAATTTGAGAATTATTTACTTCTTCGTCACCTAAAATCAACGTATATGGAGGTTTTAGTTTTCTGAGATTTTTAATTTTTTTACCAATGGTTGCATCAGAAAAGTCACAATCTACTCTAACTCCTAAAGCATGTAATTTTTGTTCAAGTTTTTTCCCGTATTCTGTATGTTTTTCTGAGATTGTTGCAATTGCAACTTGTGTCGGTGATAGCCAAGTTGGGAATTTTCCAGCAAAATGTTCAATCAGAACTCCGCAAAATCTTTCCATAGAGCCAAATGGTGCACGATGAATCATCACAGGTCTGTGCATTTTTCCATCCGCACCAGCATAATTAAGATTGAATCTTTGTGGTAAATTATAATCCACTTGAACAGTACCCAATTGCCATTCTCTTCCAAGAACGTCTTTGACTACGAAATCTATTTTTGGTCCATAAAATGCCGCTTCACCAGGTTCTTCAGAAAAATCTACACCTAGTGATTTTGCAGCGTTTCTACATGAATTCTCGGCATTATCCCAAGCTTCTTCCAAACCAACATATTTACTACTATCAGAATCTCTTAAACCAACTCTTACTCTATAGTTATTCATACCTAGGGTAGAGAAAATTATTTTTACGAGCTTCAGACAACCTAGAAGCTCATTTCCAATTTGATCTTCTCTGCAGAATAAATGAGCATCGTCTTGAGTAAATCCTCTGACCCTAGTCATCCCGCTTATCTCACCTGATTGTTCCCATCGGTAAACCGTTCCAAATTCTGCCAGCCTAAGTGGTAAATCTCTGTATGAACGTGGTTTTGATGAATATATTTTGATATGATGAGGACAGTTCATAGGTTTTAGTAGATAACCATTGAAATCACCTTCATGCATTTTATTCGCTAAATCTGAACAAGAGCAACCCTCATCAACGAATTTTTTCATTTCATCATGATTAATCAAAGGAGGATATTGACTTTCTTGATAATAAGGAAAATGGCCGCTAGCTCTATATAAATCTAATTTTCCAATATGTGGAGTATAGACCTGTTTATATCGTTGTTTATGGAGTTCAGAAGAAATAAACCGCTGTAATTCATTTCTGATAGTAGCTCCTCGAGGAGTCCATAATATCAAACCTTGACCAACGGTTTCGTCAATGTGGAATAGCTCCATTTGTTTACCAATTACTCTATGATCCCGTAGTTTTGCCTCAGACAATTGTCTAATTCTATCTTTAAGTTGATTTTTTGTTGGGTAAACCATTCCATAAATTCTGACTAATTTTTCGTTATTTTGATCACCCTTCCAATAAGCAGAAGAAATATTCGTCAATTTGAAATGAATTAGATTCGAAGTTTTTGGAACATGAGGACCTAAACATAAATCTACAAAGTTTCCTTGTCTGTATAAACTAGATCCATCTCCAGCTTCTAATTTTTCCTCTATGATTTGTAATTTATACGGGTTATCTTTGAAAATATTTTTCAATTCGACGTCGCTAAACTCCAACCTTTCAATTTGCAAATTTTCTCGGCATAATCTTTGCATTTGTTTTTCGATTTCTTTCAATTCTTCTTCTCCAATGTTATCCATTGCGAAATCATAGTAAAACCCTCCTTCAACAGGAGGGCCGATTGTTGGTTTAGCTTCTGGAAAAATATCTGTTACTGCCTGAGCTAGAAGGTGTGCACACGAATGTCTAAGGATATACATACCTTCATCCGAATCTACTTTTATTCCTTTAATTTCACAGTCATTTGTAATAACATATGAAAGATCTCTTTCAGTGCCGTCAATTAGTGCTGCAACACAACCATGTTTTTTCCCGTGAATATCCGTAATAACTTCTGAAGCAGTGATACCTGATACATATTGGTGGACCTCTTTAGTCTCTAAATTCACAGATACTAATCCCACGGTTTTCATCCTTGCGTTTATGTTGTTATATTTGATTACGCCGCTTAATATTGTATAAGTTGAGTTATTATGTTGATTCATTACGATGTGCTGTGGCGAGAATCGGTGTGCTGGTCAATCCTGATGCCGGGCTTGGTGGAAAATTGGGATTCAAGGGTAGCGATGGTAGAGCTGTCGAAGCAAGAATCTCTGGTGCCGAAGATCGTGCTGGTCCGCGAATGAGAGAGTCAATTAGTCATTTTTTTAGTATTTTAAATTCTGAAAAGTATTTAAATTTCGATTTAATAATTTGCGGGGGTATTATGGGTAGTGATTGGTTTCCAGAAGTTCATTTATCAAATCAAAAAATCGTTGGTAATTGGAAGGGTAATACTTCTTCAAAAGATACATCAAAAGCTATACAATTATTGATAAGTGAGAATGTAGATCTCATTTTATATGCTGGTGGAGATGGAACTACGAGAGACATCGTTAATTCACTGAAGCATTATGACAAGGAAAAGTTACCTCTGGTTGGAGTTCCTTCTGGAGTAAAAATGTATTCCGGGTGTTTTGCGGAAGACCCTATTGCTGCTGCAGAGGTATTAAAAGCTTGGATCTGCGGCGAATTGGGGTTATCTTCTACCGAAGTCTTAGATATGAATGAGGATTTTTATCGTAATGGAGAATGGAAAATTGATATGTATGGAGAGGTAATTACGCCAGCAAGTCCTTTATGGATTCAGGGTAGTAAGCACCAAATTCAAGCGGTTGGGGAAGATGAGGTTATTGAATCACTTAGTGACCATATACAAGAAATGTACGTCAGAAATAATGAATGTTTAACAATCTGGGGAGCAGGTGGTAGTTTGGGTAAAATTGCAGAGAATTGTGGTCTAGAAACAAGTCTATTGGGTATAGATGTAAGTATTGGCGACAGGTTAATTGGTAAAGATTTATCTGAAATAGAATTAATTGAGGTACTAGAAGATTATAATTTAAGAGAAAAAATATTATTGTTGTCTCCAATGGGTGGGCAAGGCTTTTTGATTGGTAGAGGTAATTTACAACTTTCTCCAAAGGTTTTGAAGATGGTAGGAATTGAAAATATTATTGGAGTGGCAACTCCAGCTAAGTTACTATCAATTTCTAGGATAAGGATTGATACGGGAGACATTTCATTGGATAAAAAAATTAGAGCTAAAAAATACATAAAAATTATTCAGGGATATAGAACCATAAAAATAGTTAAAATTGATTCTCCGAATAATTAGGTATTTTTTGATTTGAAGAAGCCATTAATAATCCGTAGAATGGAGGACTTGGCTTCGTTGGTCGGGTTTTAAATTCTGGATGATATTGGGTAGCAAAGAAAAATGGATGGTTCTTTAATTCTATTATTTCCATCCTTTGACTCGTATCATCTTTTCCAACAAATTTCATCCCAGCAGATTCGATTTGATTCATGAAATCTGGATTAACTTCATATCTATGCCTATGCCTCTCATAAATATAATCTAAGCCATGGTATAACCTTGAGGCCAAGGAATTTTTGTCATTAATTATTGTTTTTCTCGAACCTAATCTCATCGTACCTCCAAGATGTGTTTTTGAAATTTCAGGCATATAAATAATTACAGGATAGGGGGTGTTGTCGTTAAATTCTGTTGAATTTGCATTCTCCCAATTTAACACATTTCTGCAAAATTCAATTATTGAGACTTGTAATCCTAAACAAATGCCTAAAAACGGTGTTGAAGACTTACGAGCATACTCAACAGCTAGAATTTTTCCCTCTACCCCTCTGTCTCCAAAACCACCTGGCACTAGTACCCCATCTGCGTCCTTCAATCTCCTCCATGAATCAGCATAAAGATCAGGGTCTGATTTTTCCACCTCATTCTCTAAATTACTCGCCTCAATCCATTCGATTACTAATTTTCTAGATGCAGCAAAAGAAGCGTGATTTAATGCCTTAGTCACAGAAAGATAAGAATCTGATAACCCTGTGTATTTTCCAACCATTGCAATAGTAACTTTTTCAGTTAAATCATCTACATGTGTTGCCATGTCCATCCATTCATCCAAAAGTGGCCTACTTTTTGGAATTTTGAAGTTAAATTTTTGTGATAACAATACAAGTGCCCCTTGTTGATCAAGTAGTAGAGGAACTCTGTAGATATTTGAAACATCATTAGCAGACAGTACTGCGTTAGATTTAACATGACAAAACAATGCAATTTTTTGTTTAGCTTCTTCCGTAAGTTTTGTTTCAGAACGACAAATAACTATGTCAGGTGTAATTCCAAGCCCCCTTAATTCTCTTACTGTGTGCTGAGTTGGTTTGGTTTTTTGTTCTCCGACAGGACCCATAACTGGAATCAAAGAAACATGAATAAAACAAATATTATCAGTACCAACTCTAAATTGAAATTGTCTCAATGCTTCAATGAATGGAGCGCTTTCAATATCTCCAACAGTCCCTCCCAATTCTACAATACAAACATCAGAGAGCTTTCCCGTATCATTTCTTGGTTTATGAGCTACGTCTTCAATCCAATCTTGTATTGAGTCTGTTATGTGTGGCACAACCTGCACTGTTTTTCCTAAATAATCCCCTTTTCTTTCTGATTCAATCACTTTTGAGTATACTTTTCCTGTTGTTAAATTATTGTCTCTTCCTAGAGTAATATCCAGAAATCTTTCGTAATTACCCAAATCTAAATCCGCTTCTCCTCCATCATCCAAAACAAAAACTTCTCCATGTTCGAAAGGACTCATTGTTCCTGCATCACTATTTAGATAAGGGTCAATTTTGATTGCAGTAACGCCTAAACCCGCTGATTTGAGTAACACTCCGATGCTTGAAGCAGTTACCCCTTTTCCTAATCCGCTCAGGACTCCCCCCGAAACTACGACGTACTTCATACCATCAACGGGGTACTAATCCCTTCGTCCCCTTTAATTATCATTTTGTATTATTTTTATTTTTGAGCAACTAATTTTAATTTTACACCTTCAGATTCAAGTATTGAATACACCAACGTCAACACATGGGAGACCCTCTGCAAAGACGCATTTTGGTAACAGGTGCTCTCGGTCAAATTGGAATTGAATTGCTAGAGGCGTTGTCTGAAAAATTCGGATATGAGAATATTATTGCTTCAGATATTCGTAGTTTTGACCACCTGGAGATAAATGTACAGAAGTACGTAGAATTAGATGTGCTTGATATCGAAAAGTTGGAGAGAGTTATTGTTGAAAATGAAATTAATGAGATTTATCATTTAGCTGCAATATTATCTGCAAACGGAGAAAAGAATCCTCAATTATGTTGGAAGATAAATGTAAATGGACTTTTAAATGTCTTAGAATTAGCAAAAAAATATAAATTCAGAGTTTTTTCTCCATCTTCAATTGCAGTTTTCGGGCCCGATGCTGGTAAATTAGCGTTACAGAAATCACCTTTAAATCCTTCAACATTATACGGAATAACCAAGGTTACTGGAGAACTAATGGCAGAATACTACCATACAATTCATGGTGTAGATATTAGAGGAATTAGGTACCCTGGTTTAATTTCATGGAAAGTATTACCTGGAGGAGGGACTACAGATTATGCTGTAAACATATTCCACAAAGCCGTAAATCATGAAGAATACGATTGTTTTGTCAATGAGGATACAAGATTACCAATGATGTATATTGATGATGCAATTAGAGCTACACTCGAATTAATGGATGCCCCTAGAGAAAAATTATCTATTAGTGGTGGTTATAATTTACCTAGTCTTAGTTTCACAGCCAAAGAATTGTATGATGAAATAAAGAAGTTTATTCCATCATTTAAATGTAACTTTATACCAGATCGTCGTCAAGAGTTTGCAGATTCATGGCCGGATGAAACAGAAGGCAAATACTCTACTGAAGAATGGGGATATGAATTGGAATATGATTTGGGTTCATTGTGTGAGAAAATGATCAATTCATTGATGAAAAGGTACTAATTTTCATTAATCTCATCTTCAATACCTTCTGGAATTGTAGGGTCATTTTTAGCCCATAGAACATCATCAATCCTTAAAATGCTAATCGCAGCGGCTGTAGAGCTCGCCAACGCCTGTTCATGTTGTCGAATATTTTCAATTATACCTTTATCAATCATATTACAGATTTCTCCAGTTTCGACGTCAAATCCCCAATAATTTGACATTTTCGTTTTTGATGATGCCTGTGCAGCATTCAATTTCAAAATCTTATCTATGGGATCTAAACCAGAATTTATTGCCAAAGTTCGAGGTATGACTTCTAAAGCGTCTGCATATGCAAGAATGGCTAAAGATTCTCTGCCTTTAAACTCTTCAGCCCACTTCTTTAGGTGTCTACTTAATGCCATCTGGGTTGCACCTCCGCCAGGTAGAAATAATCCTTTTTCATTAGCTTCACATGCTACACCTAACGTGTCAGAAAATGATTTTTCAATATCATCTAGTAATGCTTGATTACTTCCTCGAATAACTAGTGTCATTCCTTTACTGTTAGTACCTCTAACCACCCAGTGTGTTATTCCAGACCAATTTAATTCTTCACTAGATTCAAATTTTCCTAAGTCATCTCTTTTTGCCATTCTGGGTGAAGCAATTACAGATGCAGAACAAGTTCTAGCTAATAATTCTAAATCTTCTTTTTCAACTCTTCTGTAGGCAGTAATGCCATTTTTTTGTAACAATCGTATTGCATAATCATCTATACCATCTCTACAAACTAAAATATCTGGACTAATTTTTATTATATCATCTATTTGTTCTGAAATTAATGCTAACTCTTTTTCCCTAAATGCTGCAATCATAGTTGGTTCTGTAATATTAATTTTAGTAGTCATGGTTGGTTTTTTGTTCTCTATCCCTCCGTCTAAAATTAGAATATTTCCTTTTGAAAAATTCCTTTTCATGTCTGGACTGCATGCCTGTTTGGCTAAAACTAATCCTTTCAACAGGTATGAGTCTTCAACACTTCCACCTTTATTTTGAATAATTTTTAGATTATTTTTAGCTTCAATTTCTCGAGCAGTCTTACAGATTAAACTTACAAGGTGATCTCTAAGTGTAGAACCAAATTTCACAGAAAGCGATGTTTTTACGACATTTTCAAGTTTATCTCCGTGTTTTATTTTAATTGCATTTGAGTGAATAAATTCATTGGATGTTTCATAAGCCAAGGAATATCCGTTAGAAATAATTGAGGGGTGGATTCCTTTTTGATATAGTTCCCAAGCATTCTGTAATAGTTCCGATGATATCAAAACCGTGGAAGTTGTACCGTCGTATACTGTATTATCTTGAGTGATTGCGACTTGAATTAACATTTTTGCAATAGGATGTTCAATTATTGCATTTTCTAAGATTGAAGCCCCATCATTCGTAATTTTAACGGCTCCATTTTCTGTTACTAACATTTTGTCTAAGCCTTTAGGTCCAAGCGTAGTCTTTACTGCACCAGCTAGAGCGTCGGCAGCTTCGATATTTTTATACAAAGCTTCCTTTCCTTTTATACGGCTTGTCTCATTCAAGAGCTGAGCTTCATCTCCTCCACTCATTTCAAACAAATGGCCGAACATTTATTCAGTATTAAGTTCATCCTAGTTTGTTTAACTGAATTTAAAAACTAAATTATCAGATTTTAATAATGTTTATATAGGCCCGCTATACAACCTCGGGTTAACTAGCGAGGTAATCGGGATGACAGGAGATTCTAACGATAAATTTGAAGACGAAATAATAAAGCAATTAATGGAATTATTTTCAGGAATGAATTTACCTATGGATGAAAAGATGTTTTCTGGAATGGTAAAAGATATGATCAAACAATTTGATACAATGGGTATTGATCCTAAAAAGTTTAACTCAAAAGAAGTTAATTTTAACATAGACGTTAGCTCAATCAAAGACGCGATTTCAGGTGGTGCAGATATAGCTGAAATGTTAAATAATTTAGGATTCAGAGTCGAACAAAAATCTAGCAGGGGTGAAAAATTAACCGTAGAACTTGAAGATGATACAGGTGTTGAAGAGATCAGAGAACTACCTTCGGCAGATTGGTACTTAGATGGGTGGCATTTGCATGCTACCACTGATATCTCAAGATTTGATGTTGCTAGTGATGATTTATCATTACATTTAGTTAATAATGGAAGGTTGTTAGAAATTTTTTCAACAGCACAAGTTTCACCTCTCAAAAGAATAAGATTGCCGCAATCTTGTGATAATCTTGAAGAGTGGGATCTGAACAATGGAATATTAGATTTGAGACTCAAATTAAATCCACCAAATTCAAACGGAATAATTAGTATAGAGGAGGAATAGACATGGGAACAGTAATAGGAATAGACTTAGGAACGACAAACAGCTGTGTGGCTACACTAGAAAACGGAGAAGCGGTAATAATACCCAACTCCGAGGGTTCAAGAACAACTCCGAGTGTAGTAGCTTTTTCTAAAGATGGAGAAAGACTAATCGGAATTACAGCGAAAAGACAAGCAGTAACCAATTCAGATAGAACAATACTATCAGTCAAGAGAGAAATGGGTACTAAGTGGAAAACGGATGTGGATAATAATAAATATACACCACAAGAGGTTTCAGCATTTATTTTACAAAAATTGAAAGCTGATGCAGAAGAATATCTTGGCCATAAAGTTACCAAAGCTGTGATAACATGTCCAGCATATTTTACTGATGCACAAAGGAAAGCAACTAAAGATGCTGGAAGAATTGCTGGTTTAGAGGTATTAAGAATTATTAACGAACCTACAGCTGCGGCACTTGCTTATGGAGTAGACAAAGAAGATGACCAAACCATCTTGGTCTACGATCTTGGAGGAGGGACATTTGATGTATCGATTCTCGAAATATATTCTGTGGATGGTCAACCACAAATTGAAGTTAAGGCCACAGATGGAAACAATAGACTCGGAGGAGACGATTTTGATGATGCAGTAATTAAATGGCTAATTACTGAATTTAAAAAGAACACAGGGATTGATCTAAGCAAGGACAATCAAGCCATGAGTAGATTGAAGGAATCTGCCGAGAAAGCTAAAATAGAACTGTCAGGAACAACACAGACACAAATTAATTTGCCATTTATCACAATGAAAGACGGGCAACCAGAGCATCTTGATGTTTCGCTAACCAGAGCGAAGTTCGAGGAATTAACGTCAAAACTAGTTGAATCTACTATGAAACCAACATTAAGAGCTCTTAAGGATGCAAAAATCAGTAAAAATGAAATCGACAAAGTGATACTTATTGGTGGTTCAACTAGAATTCCAGCTGTACAGAATGCCCTAGAGAAAGCTATTGGTAAAAAGCCTTTCAAGGGTATGAATCCTGATGAAGCTGTGGCTGCTGGAGCAGCATTACAGGCAGGTATCATAGTTGGAGATGAAGATGTAGGTGATATTTTACTTCTTGATGTTACACCTTTATCTTTAGGAATTGAGACGTTGGGTGGTGTAATGACACGTTTGATTGATCGTAATACTACAATACCTACCAGACGTAGTGAAGTATTCTCAACTGCAGCCGATAATCAACCAGCTGTTGAAGTACATGTTTTACAAGGTGAGCGAGAATTTGCTAAAGACAATGTCACTCTAGGTCAATTCCATTTAGTTGGAATACCCGCAGCACCGAGAGGGGTTCCACAGATTGAAGTCACATTTGATATAGATGCAAATGGTATTGTTAATGTCACCGCAAAAGATTTAGGCACTGGTACGGAACAATCAGTAAAAATAGAATCACAAACATCATTAAGCGAAGAAGAAATACAGACTAAAATTAATGAAGCTGAAGAATTTGCTGAGGAGGATAAGAGAAGAAAAGCTAGAGTTGATTTACGCAATCAAGCAGACAGTATAGTTTACCAAACCAAGAAAACATTAGACGATGCTGGAGACAAGTTAGAAGACAAAGAAACAGATGAAATTAAATCATTATTAGATGATTTAGAATCTCTAATCCGTAAAGAAGATCAACTAATTGAAATTGAAGACATAGATGAAGCAGCCATTCAAGCAAAAGTAAGCGAGATAGAGTCAGCTATGCATGGAATTTCAACCAAATTATATGAGGCTGCTGCCGCAGCTGTTTCGGAGGAACAAGCGTCTAATTCAGATGGAACCTCAATAAATATTGACGATGATGTGGTTGATACAGATTACGAAGTGATTGATGACACTGATTGAATTTTTTAATCAGATATTCAGTTCATCAGTTTTTGTAATAAATGAAAGTGCTTCAGGCTTTTCTACTGCAACTAAGCCTCTAATGTTATATTTTTCATGTAATATATCTGGAGGATTAGCGACTTTAACCTTACTATCTTTAATATCAATTAAATTGCCTATAACTGCATTAAAATCACCTTTTGGTAACCATAAACCAATATTTCCAAGTTCTAAATGATGAGAAATAATAAGTTTTTGACCGTCAACATCTTCATGAACACTTAGAATCACCAATGGGGACTCATCAGAAATTAATTTATTTGATGGTTGCCATTCTTTCCAAGTTTCATTCAACGGTTTAGACAACTCTTCTGTTTTTTCTTCAATTTCTGTAATTTTAGATTCGAATTTAATTTTAGAATCTTCATGTACTTCATTTAGATTATCTAATAGTTTCCTCACTCCTGGGAATTTTGTAATCTCTTCGTCATTAATCGATGAATTTACCAGAAATAAAACTTCGGCTAATTTATCGATTAATTCATCTTGAGTAGATTCAATAGCACATTCCATAGCTTCATCAAAGATTTCAATTGCAAGTATTGGTCGATCTATTGCAAGTAAAGAATTCCCTAAAATTAATAATAAATTAGCGGCTTTTAATTTATCTTTTTCTACAATTAATTTTGCAGAAGAAATATGATTTTTGGCAATTTCTAATTCACCATGTAAATGTCTTGAAATTGCAGAAGATACGATATAAATCAATCTATTTTCATTTGTATTTTGTGCTTGTCTATCTGCCGTTTCAAATAGAGATGCTGCTCTTGACCAATTTTCATCAGATAGTGCTAACAATCCAAGTTGGTACATTGCTCTCATCTCTGCATTGTTGTCATCAATTAGAGTAGCAGAATAGAGTGCACGTGAAAAATGATTTCTAGCTTGAGGTAAGTTGCCTAATAATTTAGCCATCATCCCTAAAGAAGATTCCATTCTGTAAATATATCCAGCTATGGCTCTATGAGCAATTTCTGCAGAGTCCTCATTAAGCGGGCTCAATCCAAGACCAATCTCTTCCATAATTTCACTAAGCAAATTAGTAGCACTATTATATTCTCCTTGAATATCATCCGCTATTTCATTTGAGGAAATTTCAGTAATATATTCATCAATTTTTGATACTTTAGAACAAACTTCAGGGAGTGTTCCTAATTTATTGATATAGGTTTTTTTTACTTTTTCTCCTCGAATAATTCTTTGTAATGCAGAAATTAATTTATTACTATTATTGGAATCTGTCTCTTCAATTGGTTCGGGTAAGATTCTAGTTTCAAGTAATGAGTCGACCATCCAAGTTAATTTTTCTTGAATATTATATTGTCCAGCTCTACTAATAGCATACTGCATTTCAGCAGCACGAATCCTTCTTGAAAGATTTTTCAAACGTTTTTTTTGCTTGCTGGAACCTAAGTCTGCTAATCTTTGTAAAAATGTTGAAGGTGGACATGTTTCAAACCCAAGATTCGCCTTATTTCCGGTAGTAGTCATTTTAAAATCATCAGTTACAAGGGTAACGGAATTTCCTTCACGCACCAATTGAGATGCTAATACCATTAATGATAAATCTACATCTTGAGGAGCCGCCTTTTCACCTATTAGCTTAGCAAGACCAATTATTTGTGATTCATCAACTGGAATTGTAGTTAATACAGTTTGAAATTTCTCAAGTAGGTTTGGTTGTTTATTCCATCTTCTAAATCGTACATTTTTTATTTCTTTGTGGACACCAGGTGTTACGAAAATAGATGTTTGTATTTTCCTAAAAATATCTGAAATATCATTTAAGAATGTATCTGGAGCCATAGAACCAAGATGAATAAAACAATTTGAATCAACCACCCATTTGTTAGACATGAACAAGCCTTGATGTCTTTCTTTTTTTAATAATCGAAATTTATTACATATTTCCTGAACAAATCAGGACCATCTGATCTAAATCTGTGATTATTATTTATCGTTTTTAATTAAATGGTATAATGTTCTCACATGAACTCCAGTAGCTCCGTGTGCAACAGTAGCATTTGTAGAGGCTCCCCATGCAGTTCCAGCAATATCTAAGTGTGCCCAGGGGTATTGTTCAGCATCTTTATCATCACTCATTTTTGGTACAAATTGCTTTAAAAATGCTGCAGCAGTATTTGACCCACCCCACCTACTGGTACCTAAATTTCTGACATCCGCGATTTTAGATCCTGTCATTTCTTTTTCAAATGCAGGTAGCAATGGCATTGGCCATGCTAATTCATCTACTTGAGCTCCCATTGCACGTATTTTTTCTAATAAATCATCGTTATTTGACCAAAGTCCACTAGCCTCATGGCCTAGGGCAACAACACAGGCACCGGTTAAGGTGGCTAGATCAATTATGAATTTTGGATTGAATTCTCCTGACTTCCATAATCCATCAGCTAGTACATTTCTTCCTTCTGCATCAGTATTTAAAACTTCAATGGTCTTTCCAGAATATGTTGTAATTACATCTCCAGGTCTATATGCATCAGCACTAGGCATATTTTCAGCCATACAAGAAATACCTATGATATGTTCAGAATGTCCGTTGGCATGTAACGCTTGCATCAATCCGAAAACAGTTGCAGAACCATGCATGTCATATTTCATTTCATCCATACTAGCTCCTGGTTTGAGAGATATTCCCCCCGTATCGAATGTAATACCTTTACCGACAATTATTGGAGGATTTCCTTTGCCTTTTTTAGGTTTGTTAATTTCAAAAATTACCATACAAGGTTTTCTACTACTTCCTTTCCCAACATTTTCAAGACCCCCCATTTTATTTTCGAGAATACCTTCCCAATCTATTACAGTCAGTGAAACATTATCTTTTCCTTTAGCCCAATCTTTCGCCATATTTGCATATGCCATTGGATATAGATCGTTTGGAGGTGCATTACCTAAGTCTCTCGCTAGATGAACTCCAGTCGCAATATTTTTACTTTCTTCACATAATTCACTCAATGGTTTTACATTTTTTGGAGTACATTGAACATGTAAATTATATGGTGAATTGTCATTATCCTCATCATCGTTTTTTGAGAGATATTTATCGTATTTATAATCTCGAAGAATCATACCCTCTACAAATGCATTCATTGTATCTAATTTCCAATCAGATGAGAATCTCAAGGTGAGTGTTTTACCATGCTTTTTGTTGAGTTTAGCGAATAATTTAGCACCAGAATCTCTAGCGGTTTTTGTCGTAAATTTATCTTTTTTACCCAATCCCACAATCACGGCTTTGTTACCTCCGCCGTATACATTCATACTTTCTTCCGATTTTCCAATAAAATCTTCACTACCCAGAATTTTTTTGATTAAAGTTCTGGTTAGTCTATCAACCTCATTCATAGTCTTACTTGGAGGTTTTTCACAACCTTCAAAACAAGGTAAAATTAGGGTCCCATTTAAAGATGAAATTTCTTCTACTTGTATTTTCATTATATCACTTAGATAGCCCATTAAGTTCGACTATTCAAAGTCGGCGATTAATAAGTACGTTTATTCCAATAGGCAGCAAATAAGAAAATGAGAATTATTGCAGTTGGATCGAAAATTAATGTTCCTCCGAGGAAGGCATTTTTATCTTCATATCTTATATTTGTTAAATTGTCAGAAACATTTTCTTTAACCCATTGCGATGAATCTATCACTCTTTTTTGATAGTATAGAACAAATCCCGCATCCTCTTCTAAAGTCAGATTGGAAGCATCAAATGTTACTGTAGAAACATTTGTGGCGTTAACAGCGAATTTACTTCCTGACTCCCAGAGAATTTCTCCAGTAATCTTATTTGCATACTGTAATGATGCATTTAATGTGGTAGCGCGACCAAGATTTTCTACAGAAATTGTCAAACTGTTACCAGGAATCACATCAAGATTTGTTACAGAGAGCCTAGCTCTCCAATACCATACATTTTCAATTAGATAACGCATTACATCTAATTCTTCTCTAAGTCTATCGTTAACATCTTCGAAGGTAAATAGTAAAAATTGGTCATCATCTGTTTCGAAGGTAAATGTAGGAAATCCCATGACTCCATATCCATAATCTCGGCTAGTACCACAATTAGGGTATAAACCTTGATTTGCATTTTGAATTGGTATGTCAGAGATTTCATCATTTATTTCAGTTCTAATTCCATGGAAGAGCTCCCAATCAGAAGGTTGTTCAGGCCACTTACCCCACGGATATAGAATAATCCAAACACCAGTGTGCATTGTGACATAGAGATCGGCATCTTGCATATATGAATTCATGTAGTCTGCATTTGCACGGGTTTCTGGCTCACTAAAAGGACCAGAGCCTGGTGCAAATGGGCTACTTGGTGCGCAATCATCCCAATAGTGATCATAATTTCTGTTTAGGTCAATTCCTGTAGGAACAACTTCACTGACGAACGGATTTGCAGCAGTGGTTAAATTAAGATTATGTCGGGTGTCGGCATCATTTCCATCGGGATTAAGCATAATCAAAATGTGTAGTTCGGAATTTTGTAATACGTTTACAGCTTCGTCATTACCTGCGTTCCATTCATTGATATACCATTTCGCTGTTAACCACGCTAAGGCCGTTCCGAGATATTCATTTCCATGATGCCCTCCGTCTATGTAAACCATCTCTTTTGCATCACCGTTGATTTTGGTTTCCATGGACCAATCTGACAAAACCACCATCCATAATTCTCTACCAAGATAGGATTGCCCAATACTCGATAACTCCACAATATCCGGATTTTCATCTGCCCAGATATTTACTTCCTGAGTTAGAGCGAGGTAACTCATGAAAATATGATCGTCGATTGGCTCTCCGGGCCAAGAACTTTCTGCCATGTTTACATTAGTGAATAATGAAGCAGAAATTAAAAATGAAAGCATAAATAAAGATCTAAACTTCATGATTATACCTCTTGGGAGTTAATCCATTTCTCAAATTCAATATTCGCATCGGCGGGAATTCTCATAATGCATGGCACCTCATAGGGATGTAATTCTGTGATTCTTTTTTCCACTTCGTCTACATTTATTTTATTAAATTTTATTAAACTAACGGTTTCATTCTCATTAATAATCTTATTATCCCATTCATAAATACTATTTATTGGGAAAAAGTTAGCGCATGAGATTAATTTTTCATTTAACAAGACTTTACAAAGTAATTCAGCATCATTAATACTTGCGTGGGTTACGTACAGTAAACCTATTCCCATTATACTACCTAAAGAGTAATGCAATGTAACATTTGTTTATTGATAATTGTGTAATTGTTATTATTTAACATTTAATCGGCGAGGTATGGGCGATAATGTTGAAGCCGTAGAATCTCTTAATGAAGTAGATTATTCAAAATGGTCAGATGAACAATTACTCGAGGCGGGTTGGACATCACAACAAGTTGTAGATCTTAGATCGAAAAATAATCAATCTATTCCTGAGGAAGCAACTGAGGAAGCAACTGAGGAAGTAACTGAGGAAGCAACTGACGAAGCAATAGACGAAGCAACAGAGGAAGCAACTGAGGAAGCAACAGAGGAAGCAACTGAGG
>CEUU01011970.1_pt1 | contig 56046 bp, 40 predicted proteins | sample 531321 | NCBI WGS metagenome assembly CEUU01 (sample SAMEA2622658, study PRJEB7988) | marine metagenome | isolation source: saline water (ENVO:00002010), including
TCAAAACTAGCAAGTGTGAACACTGCATTGCCAATAGGTTCAAGCGGACTTGGCGGTAATCAGATGATCTTCAAAGCATTTGTTGACGGCGGTAGTGCAAAAGACACTACAAACATAATACAAAAAGGTAACAAAAAGTTTCGTGTAACAACAGCAGACGGAACTCAAACTTGTACACTAACAGCAGTGGTACATGGTTCACTAACAGCAGGTCAGTGTCAGGTAACTGGTACGGACAGTGCAGGTGGAACATACTTTGCAAGTAAACTTACAGGACGTCACTTCATAGTTGGCGCTCTTGGAACAGGATCACAATTTGCAGTAGGAGACAGAGCTCTTCTTGTTGCATCAGGTCCACAAGCAAACGTAAGTGTTTCAATACCTAACGGTTAATAATTAATTTTTTTAGGGGGTGGCAACACTCCCTAAAATAAAGGAAAAAGATGGCAAAGAATATTATTATTAATGACGGCAATTACAAGATAAGTGTTGACGACACTAATAGTATCATATTGGATGTAGGTGCAACTGGTGTTGTACAGGTTACAGGAGATTTACAAGTTGACGGAAGTCAAACAACTGTAAATTCTTCCACATTAGAAATTGAAGACAATGAAATAGTTGTAAACAAAGGTGAAACAGGTTACAGTGTTTCAGTTTCAGGACAAGAAGCAGGTTTAAGAGTTGAAAGAGGACAAAGTGCAGATGTTAGAATGGTGTATGATGAAACTATTACTTGGAATGATCCAAACACACAAACAACATCACAAGGACCAGGAGTTGGTCAACAATCAGGACAAGGTCCAAATTTAGGTGGATTTAAATTGGTTGATGCTGGTGGCACAACGATATCGTTAAAAGTTGCAAACATCAATAACAATAATGCAATTTACTTTGAGCCAGGTGCGGCAGGCACATTAAGAGTTATTAGAGCAGGATACGAATCTTTACTAACAGATGTCAATGATATACCAAATAAAAAATATGTTGACGATGAAATAAACGCAGTAGTACTAGGTGCAAATTTTCCTAAAATTATACAAGGTGATACAGAAGTAAAAATTACTGACAACAGCACATCAGGTACAACAAGTATTATTGAAACAAAAATTGATAATGTTTTGTATGCAAAATGGAAACCAAGTCATTTAGAAATTTACAATCAAATGACAGATATTGGTAGCATCAGAATAGAAGATGATGTTATCAGCGGTCTAAATTCTAACCAAGATATTGAAATACAAGCACCAGGTACTGGAAGTGTGCGTATCAATGATTCATTGGTGGTCAATAATCGACCAAGCCTACAAGACCCGCAAGTGGACCCTCAATTTGACGCTAACGGGGTGAAATTATACAGTAAAACACCTAGCGGAGGCAATACAGGATTATATTTTGTAAATACAAATGACGCAAGAGGAGAAGTGATCAGTACTAATAGAGCACTACTTTTTGGATTAATATTTTAAGGAGAACAAATGGCAATAGTAAACCAAAACATAACAACAGGAGCAACAGTTGATGTATTAACTGTTCCAGCAGGCAAATCATATGCAATCACTTCTGTGTTAATCACTAACACAGGTCCAGAAGATGCCACAGGTGCAGAAGATAGCAGATTTTTCTTGTATGCAGTAACAGGAGCATACAGTTCAACAGCATCAATGATTGTTAACAATGCTTTATTGCCTGGTGCTGAAACTTTTACACTAGACACAGAAAAATTAGTTTTAGGTGCAGGTGATTATTTCAAAGTTTCTTGTTCAGGTGCTAACAGCATTTCAGTTGTAGTAAGTTACTTGGAGGTATAATGAGATATCTCAAAAGACAAAGTACCAACAAAAGATTGTTGAATGGTAAAGGATTGATCTACACTCAATACGAAGATATTGAAGCACAATCAGTAGGAGCATTTTTAGTTCCTAAAGGAACATCAGCACAAAGACCATCTTCACCATCTGAAGGACAAGTTAGATACAACACAACTAACAGACAGTTAGAAGTGTATGAATTTAATTCAGGTACTAGTCAGGTTGAATGGAAAACTTTTAGATTATCTGAACCACAAAATATTACATTACAAAATCTAGGTAATGGTGACGATACAGAAGTAAACTTTGGTATACTTAATGATAACTTTGGTTCAGGTTTAGGTTATCCAACAACACCAGAAAACGTTTTTGTGCTTGTAGAAAATGTTTTACAAATTGCAAATACAAACTATACATTAACACAAAACCCTTGCAACACAAACACAAATCAAATGGAAGCAGTGTTTGATTATGGAGTGGCAACAGGTAATCCAGCAACAGGAACTGGTGCATTTAAAATTAAAACAAACACAACTCCAGGTCCGCAATTTGGTCAATTACTTGCAACTGATTTCCAAACAAAAGGTTATCACGTTGGTCAAACAGTAATAGTAACTGGGTCGGCTCAAAATAATGGCACATACACAGTGACAGCAGTCACTACACAATATTTGGTTGTTAATACCCCTTTAACTACTGAGGCAAACAACGCATTAGGTAACACATTTTTTCTAGATGGCAAAAGTTCTATTACAGGAAATTCATATCCAGCAGGTTATTACATCACATTTGGTACTCCGGTACCTACGGGCAAGCCTGTGAACGTTTTGCATAATTTTGACAAATAAGTCATTTCCAAAATCCAATAAATACTAAAAAAGGATCAGTATGCCAGTAACAAATGTAGGTAAAATATCGGGACCATTATTAAAGGCAAATCTAACTAGAAATAGCGATTTGACTTTTGACAACACAGCAGTCACTTCTACACCTACATTATTCATAGGACACACAAACAATAAGATAGGTATAAGGACCGATTCACCTACTAGAGAATTATTAGTAAACGGAGACACATATATCACTGGTGATGTAATTGCAACAAATTCAGCATCATTTGGAAATTTAACATTTGATGGACCAACAAATACAGTATCAGCAAGTATAGGTTCAATTAGTCTAAACAGTGGTAGTAGTTTCACATTTAATGAACTACGTACAGATAATTTAAGTTTTACAAACAGCACAATCAGAGGATATGCTGGTGATAACATCAACATTTATCCAGGCCCGGGCACAGGCATTTTTAATATTCCATCTGATTTAAAATCATACGGCAATATCCATGCAACAGGAGATATTTCATTTGACGGAAATATATTCATTGGTGGAGATGGCGCAGAAGATTCTTTGAGTTTTGATGGAGACATCACGTCAGACTTAATGCCTGATCAAACATCTACATTTGATTTAGGTGAAACAGGAAAACGTTGGGGACAAATGCATATGCAATCCATGCCTGGTTTGCAAGATGTGATTATTGACAACACCATTTCATTAGCAGGTGTTGCCGTCAACTTAGGTATTGAGAATAAATGGTATGTGAGTACAAATGGCGCAGACAATTTAGCAGGTAATCATCCTAACTTTGCGTTTGGTACGATAAAACACGCCTTAAGTTACATACAAGAAAGTTCTGCTGGTCCACATGAATTACATATTTTACCTGGCACATACATAGAAGAATTTCCGTTAGAGGTACCTGAAAACGTTACTGTAAAAGGCGCAGGTATTAGATCAGTTACAATTAAACCTACAGTGGCAGGAAGATTTAATGATGCATTTATATTAAACAATGCTTCTATGGTTTCTGACTTATCCATCACTGGCTTCCAATATAATTCAGCAACAGATGTTGGTTACGGATTTAGATTTGCACAAAACGCCGGAATAGTTTCAAAATCACCTTACATACAAAACGTAAGTGTAATCACACAAGGTTCTAACAGAACGGCATCAGACCCAAGAGGTTTTGCATCTGGAGATGCAGGTAAAGGTGCATTGTTAGATTCAAATGTATTAGACACTGCTTCTCCAAGAACAAGTATGCTATTCAATGGAGTAACTTTTATAACTCCAGGTGTAGATGCAGTCACAGTAAAAAATGGCTCAAGAATTGAATTTATAGATTGCTTTACTTACTTTGCAAACAGAGGTTTGTATATGCAACACTCATTAAATCAATACACACCATCAGCAGGTACTTACGATCCAGTAACTGGTGTAATGACTTTGACTGTTGGTAATCACTCAATGAGAGTAGGCGAATCAATTACTATTGCAGACAATAGTTTAACTTTTACGTGTGCAATGGATGGTCATTCAACAGATCACACTTACCCTAGATCAACAGATCCTTATTCCGGTAGAAAAGTTAAAATTACAAATACTACTGCGACTTCTATCACTTGTAATGTTGGTGTATCAAGTAATACAACAGCACACTTATTTAAAAGTGCGTCGGCAAATGCTGTCACCGAGGGTACAATGAATGAAGCAAGAGTAATTGCAAGTGCTACAATTTATGGTAATCAAGGCGTGGTAGCAGATGGTAATGGTTGTTTAGCATACTTAATAAGTCATAACTTTGCTTATGTTGGCACAGGAAAAGATGTAGAAAATGATGACTATTTGGTAAATCAAGAAAATGAAGTTGTCACAACAAACAACGCAAAGGTTCATTTTGTAAGTCAAGATCAAGACGGAGATTTTAGAGTTGGTGAAAACTTTATAGTAGATTTAGGTAGAGGTACAACAAGTATAAATGTAACTGATTCAGATCTAGGAGGTTCAACATTGACAGTTGGAACACCTGGTGCAACTACTATAATTGATGCTACAAAAATAGATGTGCCGAATTTTAGAATTTCTGCCAATGCAATTTCTACATTGGAAAATGGTTTAACAATTAATGCTTCTGGCAAAACTGTGATAGATGGTAATGCCACAATGATGCAAAATTTAAATGTTACAGGCGATGCAACGATATCAGGATCAGGTATTAATATAGGAGACCAACCAGGAGACACTGTTGACTTTGCACAAGAATTGCAAAACAATTTAATTCCTGCACAGGATAATAAACATAATTTAGGTAGTGCAAGTAAAAATTGGAAACAAGCAAATTTAAACAAAGCAATATTTGATGGAATTGAAATTACAAATAATGTTATTAGAGCAACTGATTCTAACAGTTCTGTAGATTTAAAAGCAAGTGGAACAGGATCAGTAAATTTAGAAAATTTATCTTTCAATACACAAATTCAAAGTGCTGGTGATGTTGGATTTGGAGTTGGTGGAAACAGTTTACAATTTACAGGTTTGTCAAATATTGAAGTTCCAGCAGGTACAACTGCACAAGACCCTGCCCAAGGTAATGCAATAAGATATGACACAGACAGACAAAATTTTGAAGCATTTTCTACTGGTAAGATTCCATTTGGTGGAATAAGAGATGGAGATTATGACACTTATATTGATCTTTCAAATAATCAATTTGACTTCATAGCAGGTGGCACATCTGTAGGAACAATAGATGGATCAGGAAATTTTGTTGCAAATCGATTAAGTTCACAGGATCAGTTTGCTATAGATAATAATCAAATAACTACAGGTACAGCGTTAAATCCAGAGGCATCTTTACAAGCAAATGGCAATGGTAAAATATTCATGGATACTTCAAATTTTGAAGTATTTGGCGGCACATTCCTTAACACAGTTACCAACTCTGACTTTGTATTAACAGGTACAGCACCTAAAGCCAACAGATATATTCACTTTGATACTACCCAGGCATACAGAGGACACTATGGTACTGAAGCAGAGCGAGATGCAAGAACACCAAGAGCAGGTGAACTATTTTGGAACCAAGACTCGTCAACGTTAGAAGTTTACACAGCAAATGGCTGGAAATCAGCCACTGGTTTACAGGAAATTACAGTTACAGAACAGTTTGCACAAGATTTAAATGTATTATACAATCTTATATTAAACTAGTATATATTAACCGTGTACTATATTAAAAACCAAAATACTATAAATAATATTAATGTTGTTATCAGACCAGATACAACAGGACAAACCCTGGTTCAACCCGGGAAGAACTTGCGAACAGTGTAAGGTGAAAAGGTAGGTTGGTGGGACAAGATCCCCGTGCTAAAAAGGAGTAAACAATGGCCGTTGGTCGAATTTCGGGTCAACTCTTAAAGTCAAACTTGTTACGACAAGGTACAAACTTGGCTTTTGAGACTGACTTGTTATACATTGATGTAATAAACAATAGGATCGGCGTTAAGACCGCTACTCCGCAATATCCACTAGATGTAGTTGGAACAGCACGTACAACAAACTTAGAAGCAACAGGTCAATTAGACATTGGTCAAATCACAATATCAGGTAACTCTATAACAACAACTGCTGGACAGTTGAACTTAACTGCTCCAGATGGCATTTTATACAACAATAATTTACAGGTAGATGACCTTATAATTGCTGGTAATTCTATTACAGCAACAGACACAAACCAAAATTTTGAAATTCAAACAAGTGGTACTGGTATTTTAGAAGTACATGGTAACACAAAAGTAAACGGAAATATACACGCAACAGGAAATATTAGAGCAGATGGTAATATTCAAATAGGTGATAGTGATACAGACTCAATTACTATTAATGCTGATATCACGTCTAACTTAACGCCTGATGTATCTAACACATACAACATTGGTTCTGCTGTAAAACGTTGGAACAATGTGTATGCAAATAACCTTACTGTTGATAACTTAACACTTTCAGGAAACATCACAGTACAAGGACTAAACTTAACAGCACGTCCAGGTAAAGTAATATATGTTGCAACAAACGGTGATGACAGTAATTCAGGTACTCACCAAAATGATCCTTATGCAACAATCGAACAAGCATTGGCAGTTGCCATAGCAGGCGATCACGTATACATATATCCAGGCACATACACAGAAGCATTTCCGTTAAATGTGCCAACAGGCGTATCAATCAGAGGTGATGGACTAAGAGCAGTAAACATTCAACCTAGTGGCGCAACAAATACAAAAGATGCATTTATTTTAAATGGTGAAGTAACAATTGAAGACCTAACTATTAAAAATTTTTACTACGATGTTGGTAATAATACAGGATACGCATTTAGATTTAATCCTACAGGAAACGATGACAGTACTGGATTTACAATAACAAACAGATCTCCGTACATTAGAAACGTTTCTGTAATCACACAAGGAACAACATCAACAGCGGAAGACCCAAGAGGTTTCTTGGCAGGCGATGCTGGTAGAGGTGGATTTTTTGATGGCGAATTAGCGGCTCCAGGCAGTCAAGAAGCAAGTGTACTATTTCAAAACGCAACCTTTATTACTCCAGGTGTCGATGCAATTACACTTACAAATGGTGCAAGGGTTGAATGGTTAAACAGTTTCACTTACTTTGCAACAACATCGATTAATGCCTACGATGGTGTCAACGGCTTAAAAGGCACAGGTACAACACAATTAAGAGTTTCAGGTTTATCTGGTGGTGCAATTACTCAAGGAAATACTATTTCTTATTACGATGTTGGCGGATCATTGGTTGCATCAGGTACCATTGCGGCAGTAGATAATGATAAAATTTTTATTAATGGAAAATCTTTAGGATTTATTTTACCAGCAGAACAAAATGGAAAAACAATTAATGCTTTAGGTAATGCACAACTTAACACAGCGGAAAAGAAATTTGGATCTGCAAGTTTGCAATTAGGTGGCACAGGCGATGCGGCAAAAATAAACACTAACGCAGACTTTGGATTTGGCACAGGAGATTTTACAATAGACTTCTGGGGTAATCTATCAGCACTACAATCAACAGCATTATTTGATATGAGAACAAGTGCCGCACTACAAAACAGTTTATATGTCTATGTAACAAACAATGGACCAAAAGTTTATATCAACGGTTCGGAGGTTATATCAGGTTCACAAGGATTTAATTTAAACACTTGGACACATTTTGCTCTTGTAAGACAGAGTGGTACTTTAACAATGTATGTTGCTGGACAAAACGTAGGTTCTGCAACAGTAAACCAAGACTTAGGTGGTGCAAAACCACTTGTAATTGGAAACAATTGGAATCAAACATTAGGTTTGACAGGTTACATTGATGAATTTAGAGTATACAAAGGTTCAGCAGTATACACAGGAAACTTTACTCCACCAACTGTTGGTGCAATTGGTAATGCAAACACTGTGTTAGTTGCTAACTTTGATGGTAACAATGGATCAACAATATTTTTAGATAAAAATTTAATTGCACAAGATATTAGATTTAGTAATGGTGCAACGGCAACAGCATTTACTTTAGTTGATTATGCAGACTTTGGTGCTGAAGTAAGATCAATAGCATCAGCATCAATTTACGGAACATTTGGAATGAAAGGTAACGGTCCAGGTGTTAGAATGTATCTTATCAGTCATAACTTTGCTTACATTGGAAACGACTACCATGTAGACAACGATGCAAACACAGTTATACAAGCAAATGAAGTTGTTGCAACAAATGGTGCAAAAATATTTTTTAGTTCAGTTGACCACAAAGGAGACTTTAGAGTTGGTGATCAATTTAGAGTTGATCAAAACACTGGACAAGTAGATTTTACTAGTGCAAACTTAAACATAGATGTTGACCAAGCACTTACGTTTACAACAGGATCTGATGTTACAGTAATTTCAGGAAGTTCAATTGAAACTGGAAATGTAAAACTATCTGGCAACACAATCACAACTACATCTGGTGATTTAACATTAGATTCATTTGGTAATAATACTGTTTTCAACGATAATGTAGATGTCAACGGAAACCTTTCAGTAATAGGTGACATTACAATCGGTGGTAATGTAACAATTGGTGACGAAGCCACAGACGAAATTACAATATCTGCTGGCATCGATTCTAATTTAATTCCTAATATTGATACAACATATGATTTAGGAAGTCCAACTAAAAATTGGAATACTTTGTTTGCTCAAGAGGCACAAATTGATAGTATTAATATTACTGGAAATGTTATACAATCCAATAACACAAATGCAGATTTAGACATTAGAGCAAGTGGTACAGGTAACGTAACACTAGAAAATTTTGCTGTACAAAATGATACAATTACAAACACATCAGGAGATTTCATTGTTAATCCTGCAAGTAATATTTTTAAAGTTCAAGGTACAGGTTCAATTAGAATTCCATCAGGTACAACAGCACAAAGACCTGGTTCACCAGTTGCTGGTATGATGAGATACAACACAGATGATACTGTGTTTGAAGGATATAATGGTACAAACTGGGTAGCACTTACTGGTGTTTATGACCTAGATAGAGACACGTATATCACAGCAGAACAGACTCCTGGTGCTGACGATGATACTATAAGATTTTATGCAGGCAACACATTGGTAGCCAATGTGAGTCCAACAAGATTTGACGTCACAACTTTAAGGGTGGACGACATACAAATTAGTGGAAATACACTAACAACTGTCCAAACTGACCAAGATTTAATCCTAAATGCCAATGGAAATGGCACAATTAGGATTGAAGACTTCAGATTCTCCGGAAATACGATAACTAATGTTATATCTTCTCCATTAGTGTTTAAAACTACTGGAAGTGGGTATATTGATGTGTCAAATTCTGGTGGATTTGTACTGCCAGTTGGTACAGGTGCTGATAGACCGACCACTCCATTGTTGGGTATGATTAGATATAACACCAACGATGAAAGGGTTGAACTTTATGACGGTAATCAATGGGGTTCAATTGCAGGTTCATCAGGCGCTGTAAGTATTATTGATGCAACAGAAATAGCCGTACAAATTGCGGTAACGTTAGGATAAAAAAGAATGGCAACAAATTTTAGAAATAATGTAACAAAAAACATTGGAACTGTTCCTGTTTCGGTGTACACAGCACCAATTTCAATTTATTCAACAGTTGTTGGATTAGTTCTAGCAAATTTAACTGAATCAGTTGTAAAAGCAAGTGTAACATTAACAGCAACACCAGATTCAGTCACAGGTTTTATAGTAAAAGATGTTTTGATTGCACCAAACTCTAGTTTACGTGTGTTGAACTCAGGAGAAAAATTAATTGTAGCAAGTCAAAACAGTTTAAACGTACAGTCAAACATTAACGACTCACTTGATTGTGTGTTAAGTTATGTGGAGATAAGTTAAGATGTCGAATACAGTTGGACAAGATACAAATGTATATTTAGAAAACGGTGTAAAAGATCGTTACTTCTATGGTTTGAGAAGAACCGACGAAGGAGAATTATATATTGGAAAAGTTGACCAACTGTCAGCAAATGATCCGGTAACAATTAATTTACCAGGAAACATTGACGACAACTACAAAGAATTTGATCAAGGTTATGATTTTTATGAAGGAAGAGATTTAAATCATAGTAAACCATTTAAAAATTTAAAGTACGAACAATTTAGATGGGATGATGTTAATTTAAATTATTACATCAATGATGAAGGAGAATTTGTTGTTAGATTGAACAGTAATCGTGGAGATGGTGCTATCACATATCCACAAACAGATGAAACAGTAGTTACAGAAACTACTCCGTTTACATTTGATAAGACAACATATAATATGGATAGTAATGAAATAACATTCGATAGAAGTTAAAAACGTGGGAGGAAACGAATGACAAGACAACTAATTAATACTGGTATTCTACCTAACGATGGTCAAGGTGACTCGTTACGTGATGCTGGTACAAAACTGAATTCCAATTTCAGTGAATTATACACTGCACTTGGAAATGGCACAGCACTGACTATTGTCAACAATCAATTATTAAATGCAACAGGTTCTAACAAAGTAAGTTTTTTATACAGTAATCTTTCAGATCTGCCTAGTGCAAGTACATATCACGGAATGTTCGCCCACGTTCATAACGAGAATGCTTCTTACTATGCTCACGCAGGTGCATGGGTTAAACTCGCAGACGAGAATAAATCCATTGACATTTTATCGGATGTAGATACTTCAACAGCGGCTCCAACAAACGGACAAGCACTTGTTTGGGATCAAGGTACAAGTAAATGGAAACCACAAACCATACAAGCAGGCGGTGGCGGCGGAGGTGGAGCAACTACCTTCTTGGCACTAACAGATACGCCAACAACTTTTTCAGGTTATGCAAATGGATTTTTAAGAGTCAACGGCACTGGTGACGGTTTGGTTCTTGTAAACAATTTTTCAATTGATGCTTTATCAGATGTAGACACAACAACAACTGCACCAACATCAGGACAAGTTTTGAAATGGAACGGTTCACAATGGGCACCGGCAAATGATGCAACATCAGGTGGTGGCGGATTAGACGCAGATACATTAGATGGTTTAGATAGCACGTACTTTTTAAATTACAATAACTTGTCTAACAAGCCAAGTATACCAACTACTTTTGCAGGTTTATCAGACACTCCTGCTAACTTTTCAGGAGCGGCAGGAAGATTTGTAAAAGTAAATGGATCAGGCACTGCATTAGAATTTGTTACAGGTTCATCGGCTTCAACAGCCTTAAATGATTTATCAGATGTTACGGCTTCTGGAGCGGCACAAGGTGATGTATTATATTACAATGGCAGTGGTTGGGTTTTACAAAATGGTCCAGTAATAAGATGGACAATTGGTAACAACGGCGCAAGTGATTATACATTTAGTGGTCCAGGTTTCCCTAGTGCAAAAAATGATCCAGTATTATACTTAATGAGAGGTCACACTTACGTTTTTGTTAACACAACAGGAACAAATCACCCATTTGAAATAAGAGTTTCTAATGGTGGGTCTCCTTACACATCAGGATTAAGTGGATCACAAAGTGGAACACAAAGTTTTACAGTACCTATGGATGCACCAAGCACATTGTATTATCAATGTACAATCCATGGAGGTATGGGTAACACAATAAACATAGTGAGTTAATAGATGGCACAAGTTTTTGGAGTAGGCATAGATGAATTACAAAAATCGCTGGCAAACAGCAGATATTTCTATGGTTTACGCAGAACTGACAACGGTACATTATACATGGTGAAAGCAGATTTACTTGAACTGGAAGATGGTGTGCAATTGAATAGACCTGGTAATATTGACGCAAATTACAATAACTTTTCTAGAGGTGAAGATTTCTTTGAAGGTAGAGATCAACAGCATAGAAAAGTTTATGATAATCTTGTTTATGAGCAGTACAAATGGGACGGAAGAAACCTATTTTACTATGTGAATAAAGACGGTGAATTAGTATTAAAAGTTAACGAGGCGCAAACGTACACTGGTTACGTTGAACCTTATAGTAGTTAGAGGAAATAAATAGTATTAAGGAATTAATCAATGGCAGATTTTCGAATAGATAGGATACGTTTTAAATGGAGAGGTGATTGGTCAGCAGGCACTCTCTATGTAAAAGATGACGTTTTAAGATTCGGTGCAAAAGTTTATGTTTGTATTGAAGTACACACATCAGATTCAAATTTTTATAACGATTTAAATTCATCTACTCCTAAATGGACACAGATGATGGATGGTCAAAGTTGGACCGGAGATTGGAAACCTGCTACTTTTTACAAAATTGGTGAACTGGTAAAAGTTGGTGGTCTAATTTACAAATGTATTGAAGGACATATTTCAAATGCAGATGCCAACAACGGTGTATTAGGTGACGAATTAAAATGGGTTTACTTTGCACGTGGAGAAGATTGGCAAAGTATATGGCAACCAAACACATTATACAATGTTGATCAAACTGTAATTTACGGTGGTTCAATTTGGAAATGTAACACAGCACACACATCATCAACAGCAGACGCTGGTTTGGCTTTCCATGCAAGTTTCTGGGATCAATATTCAAGATCAGACAACTGGAGAAATATTTGGACGGAAAACACTTTATACTATCCAGATGATATTGTAAGATATGGTGGTAACATTTATAGATGTTTAACAGGTCACAGATCAGCACCAGTCAACAACTGGACGAATCCTGCTTACACAACTGGAGCAACTGGAACAAATGCGGCATTTTTTGTTTGGAGAGTAGGAACAACTTATTATGTAAACATCACGAATGCAGGTTCAGGATACGCAAACTTAAACACATTTAATATTGTTGGAACAGCCATTGGTGGCGATCTTGGTACACATGATGCTGTTATCCAAGTAAACACAGTTGATGGTTCGGGTGCAATTCAATCAGTTTCAATTACAGGAACAGCAAATAATACAAATGATGGTTTAGAATCAAATACAGATCAATGGGAATTAGTTCTTACTGGAATTAGTTATGTTGGAGATTATGCAAGAGGCACAAGATATAGACCAAATGAAATAGTCAGATGGTCTCCAGGTATGTGGCAAGTGACTCAAGGTCATTGGGCAGTTGAACCTAGAATGGTTGAAGCAAACTTCAATTTATACGTGCCAGGATTAGAATACGAAGATCTTTGGAATGAATCACAATATTATCAACAAGGTGATATCGTACTTTACGGAGGTTACACTTATGTTGCACTTGTAAGTAACATTGGTATCACTCCAACACTTAATGATTCTACAAATACTTGGGAAGCACAGGTTTTAGGTTACACATTCAAAGGAGAATGGGTAGGACAAACTATACAAAATGGTCAACTTCAACCGTATGTTTACAAAACAGGAGATGTTGTAAGAGCAGGTGGTGATTTATACATCGCTGTTAGAACACATTCCGACATTGGACCAGACACAAGAGATGTATACGATCCAGGTACAGATGATCCTTTCCCATGGCAGTTATTGGTCACAGGAAATATGTTCAGAGGTCCTTGGGTAGATACAAATATAGGCGGAGTAGTTGGTGAGCATACTTATTTTCCAGGCGATCTTGTAACAGTCGCAGGCACACTTTACAAATGTATTTTAAAACATGAAGCAAATTCTTCAGATGCTAAACCACCATTAGATTTTGCATCAGAAAATGTTGGACCATATTGGGTATTAGTTGCACAAGGTCATACTCCAAACGTACTAGAATATCCAGGAGATATGAAAACTCAAGCAGATGATTCAACAAGATTAAGAATAGGAATTGGAACATCAGGACAATTATTAAAAGTAGGAAATAACAGTTATCCTTTCTGGGAAGATTTTGAAAAAGTAAACAAAGTTTACTATGTTGCACCAGAAGGTGTTGATTTAGAATCAGCAGGAGACAAATTAAGTTCGCCATTCAAAACAATCAAGTATGCTTGTGATTACATAAACGGTGATTTGGCAAACAGAGCACCTGCAACAATATTCATTAAAACAGGAATCTATGAAGAAATTTTACCTATTACAGTGCCAAGAGATGTTGCACTTGTAGGAGATGAATTAAGAAGCACAACAGTGAAACCTGCGGCAGGTTACGAAACTGGTTACGATATGTTTAGAGTAAACAACGGAACTGGTATAAGAAATATGACACTACAAGGTTTAACAGGAACATTAGGTGCCATGAATCAGTATGGAACTAAACGTCCAACAGGTGGTGCTTTTGTAACTTTAAATCCAGGAACAGGTGTCAATGATGCAAGTGCTTGGATTACAAGTAAATCATGTTATGTACAAAACGTTTCAACATTTGGAACTGGTTGTATTGGAATGAAGGTAGATGGAGATCTACACGCAGGCGGTAACAAATCAATTGTTGCAAATGATTTTACGCAAGTAATTTCAGATGGTATTGGTTATTGGGCAAACGGAGAAGGTAAATCAGAACTTGTTTCTGTGTTCACATACTATTGTCACATAGGTTATCTAGCAACAAATGGCGGAAAAGTTAGAGCAACAAACGGAAATAACTCTTATGGAGATTTTGGTTCAGTTGCAGAAGGTGTTACACCAACTGAAACTCCAATTACAGGTAAATTTAACAACAGAACAGGAGAAGCAACAGTAGATAAAGTTTACAATGATGAAAACGAAATATTTGCTTTTGCTTATGATCACGCAGGACAAGATTACACATCTGCAACAATTACAATTACAGGTTCAGGTGAAGGTGCGGCAGGTTCTATTGCATATGAAAATACAAGAGATAATGCTGTAAACAGAATTAGAATATTAGGTCCAGGTGATTCTACACCAGCAGGTGGTGCCGGTTATACAAGTAAATCAGGACCAGCAATTACAGGTGATTCAACATCTATCAAACTTAATGAACAATTCCAAGGCACAACTGCACAAACAGTTGGACAAAGAATTTATATTTGGGAAGGTACAGGCAGAGGACAATATGCAGTAATTGATTCATTTAATGAAGTTACAAAAGTTTGTACAGTTAGAAAAGAATTCGATAACACACCTGGTTGGCAACATTTCTTAGGTGGATTTAAAATTGAACCTCTATTGGATCCTTCAACAAAATATTTTATTGAACCTAGAATTCAAGTTTCAGAACCAGCATACAGTAATACAACAGCAAGTATTCCACTTGCAGGAAATTATGACATAGGTGCAGAAAGAAGAGTAGGTGCGTCTAATGTAACTGTGTTACTAGGTAATGGAAGAGGTTTAAGATCAACAGATGGTTCAAACTGGACAACTGCAAATGCAGTTCCAACAGCAAACTGGACAGACTTTGAAGGTGGCGCTAATTGGTTTATGGCAGTTTCAACTGATGGTACAGTAGCAAGATCTCAAGATGGTGCTAACTGGAGTGACATCAGTAGTAATTTAGGTGCTGATATTTTCACAGGTGTTGCATATGATCAAAGTACATGGATTGTTGCTTCAAGAACTGGTGTGGTGTACAGATCAGTTGATGAAGGTAACACATGGACCAACCAACAAGTTGAACCATACGATGGATCAACTCCAGTATTCCATTATGCGGCGGCAGGTAACGGATTGTTTATATTATCAAACAACCTAGGTCAAACTTGGGAATCAGTTGATGATGGTGTAACATGGCAGTTAGCGGCTGACATCGGTGGCGCAAGATATCTTGTAAATTCTTTACAATACTTAGGTGGAAAATTTGTTGCAACTGTACAAGATTCACCATTTGATGATTCAACATCAGCAAACAAATTTTTTGTTTCTAATGCTAACGTGGCACAAAGTTCAACAAGTGCAACAACAGTATGGACGGAATCAGATACTCCTCCACACACAGGACCATATAACGTAACTTGGTCTCAAGGAACTTTTGTTGCAATCACACCTTCAGGTGAAGTTGCTTACAGTTATGACTGTGTAAGTTGGAAACAATTAACTACATTATCAGGAACGTTCGGAAGAATAGTTGGCGGAAGATCAGGAGGTAATTATTTTATTCCATTATCAACAGCACCAATGAGTAATTTAAGTGTATTGAAAAAAGGTGCTCCACCTCTTTGTAGAGTTATAACAAATGCTGGTAAAGTATCTAAAATTCAGATTCTTGATCCAGGTTCAGGTTATGGTAGTTCTCCAACAGTTTCAATTACTGACAATCTTAACACAATAGACGTAAGTGTTCAAGCAAGAACGGCTAATGGAGTATTAGGACAACCAACATTTACTAACAGAGGAACAGGATTTATAAACGTAAGTGCAACTATCGATGGAGATGGATTCAAAGATGAATTCCAAATTGGTAAAGTAGTTCAAGTTAAAGATTTATCAAGAGAACCTGGTCCAGGAGATTTATTATACATTAATAATATTGATGATCAAATTTACAGAGTTACTCAAATTACAAATGTTCAAGGAACTGCTCCTAACATTTCAGCACAATTTAGAATATCACCAAGTCTAAAATCTAATGAATCTCCTAATCATGAAGAAACATTTACAATTAGACAACAATATTCACAAATAAGATTGACAGGACATGACTTCTTAGATATCGGTACTGGAGGATTTACAACTACGAACTATCCAACACTTTATACAAATACAGGATACACAACAGGTTATGAACCACAACCTGCAAGAGAAGTTGCAAACAATGGTGGTGGTAGAGTATTCTACACATCAACTGACCAAGATGGTAACTTTAGAGTTGGAGAATTATTTGAAGTTGAACAGGCAACAGGTATTGTTACTCTTAACGCAGATTTATTCAACCTACAAGGTTTATCAGAATTAAGTTTAGGTGGTGTTGTATTAGGTGGAACAGAAGTTGTAATTAGAGAATTCAGCACAGATGCTACGATGTCTGCTAACTCAGACAATATTGTACCAACACAAAGAGCAATAGTAACTTTTATTGGTAATAGAGTATCAGGTGGTGGTGCTAACTTGAACGTTTCTGGTTTCAGAGCAGGTCAAATAAAAGTTAGAAACAGAGAAATATTCAACGAAGCATTCCCGACAAACGGTGTTGTAAATTTCCCAGGAGTAACCAATTTAAATGGTGGAATGGGCGGTTACTTAATGGCTTTAAACTTCTTTACAGGAGGAACAGCAAGTACCGAACTAAATGAAGGAGATCCGGTTAGTGCAAATGACCCATCTAACGGATATGGCTCATAATGATAAATAACTTTAAACAGAGGATATATTAACCCATGGCAGAGTTTAAATTAGGTAGAATACGTTTTGTATGGAAAGGTTCTTGGTACACAGGAGCACTTTATTCAGTAGATGATGTAGTAAGATATGGTGGTAGAACATATATCTGTGTAGTAAATCATACTGCGGCATCAGAATTCCAATCAGATTTAACAGCGGCAAATTGGGCATTGATGTCCGATGGTCAAGAATGGAAAGGTGACTGGAGTCTTAACACAACTTATAAACCTAATGACATCGTAAAATATGGTGGTTACATTTATATTTGTAACACAGGTCATACATCAACAGCGGTTGCTAATGATGGATTAGAAGTTGACATTGCAAAATGGGATCTTTTCATTGAAGGTTTCAATTACACATCAGATTGGGCAATCAATACAAGATATAAAATTAATGATTTAGTAAGATACGGAAATTCAATTTACCTATGTACAACCGCACACGTTTCTGCGGCTACAACAGCAGATGGTTTAGAGGCTAACAGTGGTAATTGGGAATCTTTTGCAAAAGGTTTCAATTGGTTAAACAACTGGGCAATCAATACAAGATACAAAGCAAATGACACAGTTAGATATGGTGGACAACTTTATATCTGTATCACTGGACACACATCAGCGGCAACAACTACATTAGGTTTAGAACCAGATCAAGCAAAATGGCAAGCAGTACACCCAGGTATCGAATACAAAGGAGTACACGCAGGTACAACAAGATATAAAGTAAATGATGTTGTTAAGTATGGTGCAAACTTATATATTGCAACAGCAGGACACACATCAACAACAGATTTAAATGCAGACTCGGCGAACTGGTCATTATTCATTCCAGGTTTAGAGTTTGAAGATTCATGGAGTTCAGCAACACAATATCAACCAGGTGACATTGTAACATACGGAGGTTTCCAATATGTTGCATTAACTCTTAACTCAAATAAAAATCCATCAACGCAAACAAGTGATTGGGATTTATTTGTAACAGGTTTCAGTTTAAAAGGTGATTACAACAATGCTACGGCTTACAAAACAGGTGACGTGGTTAGAGTTGGTGGTATCACATATATTTCAATTGCAGACACAACAGGTAACAGACCACCGAATGTTTTATACTGGGATAAACTTAACGAAGGTTTATACTGGAGAGGCACTTGGACTAATGCGGCTTACTATGACAAAGGTGACATTGTAAGAGGTGCAATCAATACTGATACTTCTTATGTTGCTGTAACATCACACACTGCAAACAATGTAGGTCCAAGCACAATTAACGAACCAGGTTATGCACCGGGGGCAGGTGTTGACACTTCTGTTTGGCAACTATTAGCAGGTGGTCCAGAGAATGATGTTTTATCTGCACAAGGTGATTTATTAATTTACGGTGCTTCAGGCCCAAGTAGATTAGCAATTGGTAATCCAGGACAAGCACTTGTTGTAAACTCAGCAGGTACTTTACCTGAATGGGGTTATGTTGGACAAATTGATCAAGTTTACTATGTAAGTCCAGACGGAACTGATGTTCCAGCGCCAGATGGTGGTGTAACTTTAGATAGAGCATGGAAATCTATAAGATATGCTTTACATCAAATGGATAAAGGACCAAGAAATCCACAAGCAGTAAATCTTTTAGAAAGAAACAAAGCATTTATTCAAGATGAAACTATTGCTTGGATCAATGCACAGATTGCCGGTGCAATTTCTCCATTCACAGGTGCATTTACATACAACGCAACAAAATGTAGAAGAGATATTGGTATAATTGTTGAAGCAGTATTACATGATTTAAGACATGGTGGTAACAGAAAATCTAGAATGGCGGCATTAAGTTATTTCACGCCAGCAGGTTCTTCATATGTTACTGGACAAGAAGCAGAAACGGCGGCGGCTATTGTTAGAGCGGCTTTCATTGCTCAACAAGTTGTTTCAAACAATACAAGTTACAGTGCAGAACAAGGCACAACTTTACAAGTTTCAGATTTAACAAAAAATGCTGAAGCAGGAACAGTAGCATCAATTGAAAGTTTAATGAAACTTTCATCAGACGCAATTACGGCTGGAGTAGTTACAGGTGTACCTGCTGAAGTATATCCAAACACAACATTGAACGTGAAAACTGGTACATATGAAGAAATTTTACCAATGAGCGTAAAAGAAAGATGTGCAGTTGTTGGAGATGAATTAAGATCAACAAACATCAGACCAGCAGGTGTTGTCACTAACGCAAGTGATACACAATACAGTTTACAAGGTATACAACGTTTAGAAGCAATCATCGGTGATGTAATTCAAAACCAAGCAGTAACAGTTACACCAACAGGTGGTGTAACAGGTTTGACTCCTACATCAGGAACAGTTTTAGGATTGAATGATGTAACAGCGACAGATGTTGCAACAACAACTACAGGTTCAGGAACAGGATTAAAAGTTACAGTAGTTTGTAATGCTTTCCAATCTTATTCTTCAGTAACAATTACTTCACCAGGACAAGGTTATGGTGCAGGTGATCAAATTACTATACCATCTGCCACTAACGCAAACGCAAACAGTAACAATGCAGTGACACCTTTAGGTGCAGACATTGTGTTGAACACAACAGGCGTAACAAGTGGTAACACATTAACACAAAATACGGCAGTACCGGCAGGTTCAGCGGCGGCGGCAACAGCGGCAACAACTTTAGCAGACAATATTGAAAAATACATTGACTTCAAAATTAATGCTAATGGTTCTGAGCCAGCAATGACAGGTTCTAACATACCTAACACAACAGCAGGATACACAGATGCACGTTTAAGATTATTAGCAAACAGAGATTTCATTGCTAGAGAATGTTCAGAATACGTAAAAAGACAGAATCCTACATTAAACTTCAATCAAACTGATTGTGAAGATGATATTAAAGATTACGTAGACGGAATAATGCATGACTTATACTTTACAGGTAACTATGAAACATTAAAAGGTGCGAAATGGTATGTAAATTCTGTACAAGGTAGCACAACAAAAGATATGTTCTATATGAGAAATGCTACAGGTTTAAGAAACTGTACACTACAAGGTTTAACTGGCACATTAGGATCAGCAAACAGTTATGGTACAAAACGACCAACAGCAGGTGCTTTTGTTTCATTAGATCCAGGATTTGGTCCAAACGATTACAGAACATGGATTGCAACTACTCAGGCTGGTACAGGTCAATTTACACCAACAGATGGTACATATGATCCTGCAACAGGAACAACTGTATTAACTATTGGTGATCACCAATTACAACCAGGTGATACTGTAAGAATTACAACAGCAAGTTTAACTTTCCAATGTTCAATGGATAATTATGCAACAAATCATGCTTATCCTAGAGCATCAGACCCGGCGGCAGGCGCAGAATTAATGGTAGAAGCAGTTACTCCAACAACAATTACAATTAATGTTGGTGCAAGTGGCGGTGGAGACCAGTATGAACACAGATGGGTAAGTGCAACGGCAAACGCAGTTCAGGAAGAACACGTTTCTAGAACAGGTGGTAGATCACCTTACGTACAGAACGTAACAAACTTTGGTACAGCGGCAACAGGATTAAAAATTGATGGTGATTTACACGCAGGTGGTAATGATTCAATTGTTGCTAATGACTTTACACAGGTAATTTCCGATGGTATTGGCTGTTGGATCACAAACTTAGGTAGAGCAGAACTTGTATCAGTGTTCTCATACTACGGACACATTGGTTACCTAGCAGAAAACGGTGGAAAAATTAGAGCAACAAACGGTAACTCATCATATGGTGATTTTGGTACTGTTGCAGAAGGTGTTGACAGCACAGAAGTTCCAATAACTGCAACTGTTGACAACAGATCAACTGATGCATTAGTTGATTCAGTGTTCACAGATGGTTCACAAATCCTTGCAATGCAATATTCAAACGCAGGTAGAGAATATTCTAATGCAACATTCACAATATCAGGTGATGGTTTTGGATTAAATGGTGTAGCGGCAACATATAATACAGGCGGTGTTTACGAAATTAGACTAGGTGAAACACCAGCAAGTGATCCATCAGATTTTGGTGGTGATGGATATGTAACAACAACCAATGCGGCACAAGATGGTAACACAACACAAATTACTTTAGCGGCGGCAGATTCATCAGCAAGTGGTGTGTATGTTGGAATGGCATTGTTCATCACAGAAGGTTTAGGTGCTGGACAATATGGTTTCATTGACACTTATAATTCATCAAGCAAAATTGCAACAATTAAAAAATTCTCAGATGGTAATGCAGGTTGGGATACATTAGGTGGTGTTTCAGTACAAGCAGATTTAGATTCAACAACAATCTATGAAATTACTCCGAGAGTTGTAATTGGTGCTCCGGCAGGTGATGGTTCTACAGCGGCAAGACAGGCAGTTGGAAGAGCAGTTGTTGCCTCAAACAAAATTACAAAAGTTTTAATTTTAGATTGTGGTGCTTCTTATACAAGTGCTCCAAGTGTTACATTTACAGATCCAAACAACACAGTGGACGCTCCAGTACAAGCATACATTGGTGATGGTGTACTAGGACAACCAACATTTGTTGCAAGAGGTACTGATTATGTTACAGCGTCAGCAATAGTAACTGCACAAGGTACGCAGGCAACTGTTAGTGCAATCACTCAAGCAAGTCCGGCTGTTATTACAACATCAGCGCCACACAACTTTAGCACAAATGATAAAGTTACATTCACAGGAATAGTTGGAATGGTTGAATTAAACACTGGCGTAAGATATTATGTAAAAGTGGTAAACACAACTTCATTTGAAATTTATGCAGATGAAGGTTTCACAACAGCAATTGATTCAACAAATTACACTGCTTACGCAAGTGGTGGTACTGCAGAACTACAAGGTGGTTTCAGAGATTCATTCCAATCAGGAAAATTTGTACAGGTTGAAGGATTAAGTTCTTTACCAAGAGCAGGTTCAAACATACAATTTAGTCACTTACCTAACAAATATTTCAAACTTGTATCTATACAGTCGCAATTAGGAACACAAACTCCATTTACTGCACTGTTACAAGTTTCACCTGATATAAAAGTTTCAGAAGCGCCAGCACACGGACAAGACATAACAATTAGATTAAGATACTCTCAAGTACGTTTAACTGGACATGATTTCTTAGATATAGGTACTGGTAATTTCACAGAAACAAATTATCCAGGATTACCTACACAAAATCCAATTCCGGCAAATGAAGCCGTTGAAGGTGGTGGAGGAAGAGTATTCTTTACTTCAACTGACCAAGATGGTAACTTTAGAGTTGGAGACTTGTTTAACGTAGAACAGGCAACTGGTATTGCATCATTGAATGCAGATGCGTTTAACATTTCAGGACTACAAGAATTGCAGTTGGGAGATCTAGCATTAGGTGGAACTAGTGCTTCTATTCAAGAGTTTTCAACTGACGGAACAATGGCGGCTAATTCAGACCAAATTGTTCCAACGCAAAGAGCAATTAGAACTTATATCGCTTCACAGATCGGTGGTGGTGCAAGTTCGCTCAATGTTAACTTAATTACTGCTGGATTAGTGGTAATTACAGGCAATACGATAAGTACAAGTAACGGAGTAGCAATCAATATGCAGAGCTCGGTGAACTTTGAAAAAGCAGTCACTGGTGTTCCGATAGCGATGAACTACTTAATACATAGTTAAAGGAGAATAGGACATGGCTTCAGGAAGAATAGGAAAATCAAATCTTTCAGCCGCTACCGATACGACTGTATATACTACACCTGCTTCAACTTTCACAGTTGCAACAGTGAGTATTTGTAACAGAGGTAATCAAGCCATCACAGTAAGATTAGCGGTGGCGGACGCGGCGACTCCAGATTCATCAGAATATGTTGAATTTGAGACAGAAATACTGTCTCATGGGGTTCTAGAAAGAACTGGACTTGTTTTAAATGCTGGACAACTGTTAGTAGCACGATCAAGTGGTGCTAATGTTTCAGTTGTTGTAATGGGCATTGAAACTAGTACAGCATAATTTTGAGTAAAGTAACATAAATATATAAAAAGGAAACAAAAAAATGGGAAGATATATATCAACAACTGGAACTGCTGGCGTAGTCACTAAACAAGTGAACTCAACTTACCAAGCAGTTGTAAATGATAGAATCTTAGCAGACAGTTCAAGTAGTGGATTTACAATCACACTACCTTTGAATGCATCATTATTAATTAATGATACAATTCAAATCATAGATGCTACTTCAAACTTTGGTTCTAATGCAGTAACCATAGCAAGAAATGGCTCTTTGATTCAAGGTGCGGCAGATGATTTAACTGCTGACTTGAATGGTGCTATTATGACTTTAATTTACACTGGTCCAACTTATGGTTGGATAGTAGGTGCTGTATAATATTTTTTATTGTACATCATTTTTATTAACTTGGAGAAATTGAAACAATGGCTAGTTTAAGATCATTACTAGGAACAAAACAGGACGCATTCGTATCTGTCACCGAAGAAAATTTGGAAAAAGGCAGAATATTTGTGTACACTCCTGGAACAAACTACTCAAGACTCTGGTGCGGATTTTGTTTCCATCCAGATACATCAGGTACAGCGGTAGTAGAAGTTTGGGGTGCAGGCGGATCAGGCGCTGAAATGTGTTGCTGTGGTTTTGGTACACCTGGAAATGCAGGTGCTTATGTTCGTAAAACAGTTTCTATGGCTCCAGGAGATTATATTTGTGGAGTAATTGGTCAATCTTGTGGTAATGCAACTGCATTATGTTTTAGAGGTTGTTCAGAAGCAACTCAAGTTAGATTCTGTATAGGTGGATCAGACACCTGCGTTTGTGCAGAAGGTGGTAAAGGTGGCTTAACTTATTGTTCAACTAACTCATCATACTATTGTTGTTACAGAGCAAATGGTTTCTGTGTAACAAGAACAGACAATGACAACTGTGGAATTGTTTGTAACCATTGCAACGGTTCATGGATAGCGTGTGCATATGGTGGAGATGTAAACTGTCCAGGAAAAATTTCATGTGTATCAGCATTTGGCTGTTACCCATCATGCGTATGTTTATTCATTGATCACGTTCCAACTCCGGCTGGAATGTTTTCTAAAGAAGGCGCAATGATTTCATATACAAGAGAAAACGACAATGACTTTGCTCAATGGTCAGGTTCAGGTCATCACCAACATTTAGGTGTACTTGGATCAGGAAGATTCCCAAGAGGTGGTATACCTTTTGCAACTTGTTGGGGAGCGAGTAAGGCTTGTGGTTGTTACGAAAATGATGGTTGTGTACCTGTTATGCCTATTGGAACAGGTGGTAGAGGACCTAACCCTTGTCCAGGTGTTAGAGATCACGCAATCAGAGGTGGACACGGTGGTGTCAGAATAAGGTTTACGGCTTAAGGAGATATTATGGCAAGTTTAACAACATTACTTCAATCCAAATATGATTTTTCAGTAGGAAATGAAACTAACCTTGAAAAAGGTAGAATCTATCAATACGCATCATTCTCAAGCAGACAAATGAACTTTAGATGTCATGTGTGTTGGGTTGCACCATCGGCTGGTACAGCAACTATTGAAATTTGGGGTGCTGGTGGATCTGGTGCTGAAATGTGTTGTTGTGGTTTTGGTATTGCAGGAAACCCAGGTGCATATTCTAGAAAAGTAATTACAATGGCTGAAGGTTGTTTCATTTGTGCAATAACTGGTATGCCATGCAGAAACGAAGACGATTTATGTTTTAGAGGTTGCGGTGAACCAACTCAAGTATGTTGGTTTGGTAACGCTGGTGGCGACGGATGTATGTGTGCTCAAGGTGGAATGGGTGGTAGATCATACTGTTCTACAGGTAACTCACCATACTGTTGTTTCGTAGCAGGTGGTTTCTGTCATACACAAGGCGGTGATCAATACTGCGGTATTATTTGTAACTTTAAAGATGCGAGTGCAAATCCAGAATTTTGTGCTCAGTCATATGGAGGTGATGTAAACTGTTACGGTGGTTTCAGTTGTACATCTTGGAGAGGTTGCAGAGTTAACTGTAACTGTAGACGTGTAGAAGTTTCTAAATTCCCTCCAGGAATGATTTCAACATTAGGCGGAGAAGTGCATTACACTTTAGATTCTGACTCACCAAGATCAGATTGGTCAGGAATGGGTGGTTGGATGCACGCCTCTCATGGTTATAACTTGGCAACAAGATCACCAACAAGAGGTGGACCATACACTGCTTGTTGGACAGGTAACAGAAGTTGCGGTTGTTATCAAGCAAACGGAAGAAATCCATTTATGCCAGCAGGCTTAGGTGGTCAAGGACCAACACCGTGCGATGGTGTAAGAGATCACGCACACATGGGTGGCCCTGGAATGATAAGAATTAAATTTGTAAGTGACACTAACGATTACGATCTACCTAGTGCACCGTAATAAAAGGAGTAAATAAAGTATATGGCAAGTTTAAAAGGACTACTTACTGTTAGAAACCCAGCAGAGATGGTGGAAGACAACCTAGAAACTGGTTATATCTATTCATGGACTCCTGGAACTAACTGGACAAACTTCTGTAATGGTGTATGTTGGACTGCAAAAGCCAACGGTACAGCAATTATTGAAATTTGGGGAGCAGGTGGTTCAGGTGCTAGAATGTGTTGTTGTGGTGACGGATTACCAGGCAACGCAGGTGCTTATGTTAAAAAAACAATCACAGTAGAAGCAGGTGACACACTGACAGGTTCAACAGGTATGGCTTGTCAAGCACACCCACTTTGCCACTCAGGCTGTTCAGATCCAACGCAAGTATGTTGGATAACACAAAACAACGGAAATGGTTGTATGTGTGCAAGAGGTGGTTACGGTGGTAAAACTATGTGTACAACAGGAAGTTCTTTATACTGTTGTTTCAGAGCACAAGGTTTCTGTACTGTAAGATGTAACAATGATAACTGTGGAATGGTTTGTAACTGGTGCGATGGCGCTTGGCCGGCAGAAGGTTACGGTGGTGATGTAAACTGTTGCGGTCAATTATCATGTTCAAGTTTCTTCGGATGTTGTCCACACTGTAAGTGTAGATTCCAACAACACGTGGCAACGCCAGCAGGTTTATTTGCAGAAAATGGAGCACTAATAACGTTCCAAAAAGAATCAGACGGTACGCCAATGTCGAACTGGTCAGGTAACCAATTATTCCAGTTTTATGCGGCACTTAACTTGGCTACTAAATCTCCATATCAAGGTAACCCATTAAGTTACTGTTGGAGATCAGATAGATCTTGTGGTTGTTATCCATCACAAGGTTATGCTAATTATCTACCTGTAGGAACAGGTGGAATTGGTCCAAACCCTTGTCCAGAAGTAAGAGATCATGGAATAAGAGGTGGATTTGGTGGAGTTAGAATCAAATTTATTCCATCATAATAAATGGAGTTAGATAAATAAAACTGTAAGAGGAAAAAATTATGCCAATGAACAAAAGTTTTAATATACCGATGCCAAACAAGCCGTATGTTGACGATTTCAGCGACAACAACGTACAAGCGGCTACTTACATAGGTCCAAGATATTTAAAAGTTCAATATAACAACGACACAAAATATATTGCAAACATCATTGCTGATGGAGACACAGTTGAAGAGTGCAATGAACAAATGTCAGCGGTTATGGAAGGTCACACTTCAACAGTCATTGATGCAGATTCAGACACATTGGTTGCGGCATACCTAACAAACGCATATGAAACAGGTGAAGTTGCAGATTATTCAGAAGATTTAGGCACAACAGATGCTAACGGTGATGCCGAAACTTGGGAATATGTATGGAACGACAATGGTGTAATTCATCAAATTTATTTGCAAGGCACTGCAAAATTTGAAGACAATGCAGTAGTAACTCCAGAGTTCAGAGGACACGCAATTACAAGAGATTCTTTCAACGAAACAGTAACAAGTCAAATTGAACAATGCACAGCAGAATTGGCTAGAGCAGATGTTTACACAGATGATGAAAAAGCGGCTATCACAACTTACAAAACTTGGTTAGAAGGTATTTCGACGAAGTATGCGGCTGTTGATCATTGGAAGATTCCTTTCCCACAATTTCCTGATTTCAAATAATCAGTTTTAACAAAGCACAATCTTAAAACTCCATAAGTACGAGTACTATGGAACAAGTTAAATTCAAAATACCAATTTGGGACGAACCTTTCCAAGATAAATTCGAAAAAAAAATATATCACGAAGCAACATATGTAGGTGATAGATTTGTTTTAATGGCGGTGCGAAAAAAAGATAATTTGGTGCAAGAAAGACTTGCAACTTACAGCAAGACTGACAAAGAAAAAGGAAAAATTCCTTACTTTGTAGACGATGACAAATACACTGTTGAAATAGATTCTTGGAAAAATACTTTTGAAGCGGCACTTTTCACTAATCAATATAGGCATGATCCCATGCCCGACTGGCGTGAAGAAATTGGTGTGGATGATATAGTATGGGAATACAATTATGATAATGATGATCCTGTAATACCTCACATCTATAAGGTCGATACCATTTATTATAAAGATGAAAAATTTACAAGACCAGAAATACAAATACATCCACTTGATGAAAAACAATTTTGGGACCTTTTGGCTGTGCATAAAAAGGATATGATCAGAGAAATTGCTAGAGGTAAAGATGCTTACAGTGAAAAAGAAATTAAAGCACTACAAGAATATAAAGATTGGCTGGAAATCGCACCTACAAAGTATAGAGGTGTAAAACATTATAAGATTGAATGTCCAGACTTGCCTACAATTAAACCATAATTAAACCACAGCAATTTTTCAACCTATAAGTAATTACAATGACAGAAAATAAAAGACCTAAGGCTTTTTTTCTAAATGGTGGAATGGGTAGAATTATATCTGCAATTCCTGCCTTGGAAAAATACCAAGAAGCAAACACAGATCCTAACTTTATAATCGTAATAGAAGGTATATGTGACATACTGAACGGACATCCAACACTGGATGGAAAGACCTATGATATGTATCACAAAAATTTATTTCACACAAAATTAATTAACATGGACATTGTGAGTCCAGAACCATATAGAGTAAACGAATATTTTAATCAAAAGTGTAACATTGCTCAAGCATTTGACATTCTCATAAACAATCAAGGCGTAAGAGATTTGCCTAAGCCAACTTTAGTTTTAAGTAAAGAAGAATTATTGTATGCCAGAAAAGCCATAGACGAAATTAAAGAAAAAACTAAAAAAGAAAAAGTTGTTATTATACAACCATTTGGACGTGCTATCAAACAGATTGATAATTCTTTTGTTGATGCAAGTAATCGCAGTATAGAGTTTTTCAATTTAAAAAATATCATTCGAAAATTAATGAAAAAAGGATTTGCAGTTGTGCTTATGTCTGAATTTGGAATAGATTTCAAAGACGCAGGTTTTCCAGATGAGGTTGCACTGCCTGAAAAAGTACAATTACGACAATGGGCAGGAATAATAAAATATGCAGATGTCTTTTTAGGTTGCGATTCAGTTGGTCAACATTTAGCATATGCAGTTGGCACACCAGCAAATGTTGTACTAGGTGCAACATATCCTGAAAATACTTCATATCCTGATGTAGAAAATTTTAACATTATAGATCTAGGACAAATTACAAGAGAATATGATCCTATAAGAATAAGTTTTGATGAACGAATTAGTAGAAAAAATGAAACTATCATGAACATGACTCCAGAAATAGAAGATTATGTAGTATCAGCGGTAAACGGTGATCCTATTGAGGAATAAATTATGGAAAATATAGAACAATATAACAAAACAGGTTACATTGCCGCAATAGCCAGAGGACACAATGCAGGTGTGTGTTTATTGAAAGACGGTGAAGTAGTATTTTCTATTGAAGAAGAAAGATTATCTAGAAGAAAATATGATGGTGGTCCATATGCATCTATGGTGGAAATTTTAAAATACACAGATAAGATAGACTATCTTGTAATTGCACATACACAATCACTAAAAGATCCTGCAACAGGTAGAGTAGATTACTCAGGAGATGATGTTTACACAGGTATGGCTAGAAAACTTGGTTTGATTGATCAACACATACACAAAACAGAACATCCGCAAGTCATTGACTTATCACACATACATCATAAACTTCATGCCGCGTGTGCATTTTACAGATCAGGTTTTGACAAAGCAGTTGCAGTAATTGTCGACGGTGCAGGAACTTTTATTCCTATACAAAATAGTATCGCAGGAGATATGACTGTATTTGAAGTTGAAAGTATTTTCAAGTGTGATTATCCGAATGATATTTTTGCACTTTATAAACACTATGGTACAGGTACAGCGACACCAGGAGCATATTATCCACAAATGGATTCGGAAAATATTGGTGAACCAGGACATACACATGAAGCAATATTTTCGGACAAAGCAGGTATTGTGAAAGTTTATGAAGCAGTAACTCAATATTGTGGATTCAGTGCCATTGAAGCAGGAAAGACTATGGGATTATTTCCTTATGGAAAGAAAAATGATGTCATTCCACCTTTGTTTCAAAAAGAAGGACATTTTGTATTATCCAATAGAAATTTAATTATACCAACATATCCTAATGCGTCTGTTGTAAACAGTCAACACTATCCTTTTTTAGATGAAATGCCTGCATCTGATAAAACAGATGACTGGACAAGATTACAAAGTAGAAGGGATCTGGCTTACTCAGTTCAAAAAGAGACACAAAAACAATGTTTAGATCTCATATACAAAGCAGTAGAGATGAGTGGTTGTAAAAATGTTGTGTTTTCTGGAGGTTATGGATTAAATTGTGTAGCAAATTATTACTATTTAGAAAGTTTACAAAAAGACGGCATAAAATTTTATGTAGAACCAGTTTCAAATGATGCGGGTACGGCGATGGGTGCGGCAATGTTGTTTTATTACAGTCTAACGCAAACAAAAGAAAAGAAAGTTGATGAACCAACATTGTATTTAGGACCAAAAAGAACATACACATCGGAGCAAATTGAAAAAATTTGTAGTCAGAAAGGTGTAGAATTGTTGGATGCAACAAATGAAGAAGTAGTAAAAATTATTGCAGACAGAAATATTGTATCTATCTTCCAAGGACAATCAGAAAATGGTCCACGAGCACTAGGTAATAGATCCATTTTATATGATCCAAGAGATCCTAATGGTAAAGATCACGTAAACACAGTAAAACATAGAGAATACTTCAGACCATTTGCAGGCACTATATTACATGAATACGTACATGAGTGGTTTGACCTAAGAGGCATGGATGAAACACCGCATATGATGTATGCTGTGAATTGTCAACCAGGCATTGAAGAAAAAATTCCAAGCATTATACACGTAGATGGCACTTGTAGAATACAATCTGTCAAGAGGGAACAAAATCCATTGTATTATGACCTAATAAAAGAGTTTCATAAACAAACAGATTGTCCAATAATATTCAACACATCATTTAATTTAGGTGGAGAACCATTGGTTGAAACATTAGAAGATGCTGTAAGAACATTGATACATAGTGAAATTGAATATTTGTACTTGCCTGAATATAACAAACTAGTGAAAGTGAAAAATGGATAGAAAAACAGCAATCTTTTTAAATGGCGGTGCTGGTAGAATGATTAGTTCTATACCCGCAGTAGAAAAATATCTTGAAGAAAATCTAGACAAAGACCCTATATTGATTTGTGAAGGTGGTACAGACGTGTTTAAAGGTCATCCAAAGTTGCATTTTAGAGCATATGACAATTGGCATAAAAATTTGTTTCAAGATTTACTTAAAGATAGAGATTTAATCAGTCCAGAACCATATAGAATATGGGAATATTACAATCAAAAATGCAATCTTGCACAGGCATATGATATTGCCATAAATGACAAAGGAATAAGAGACTTACCTAAACCAAATTTAAGGTTATCAAAGGAAGAATTATTACTTGCAAGAAAAATGATTGCTGAAGTCAAAGAAAAAACTGGCAAAGATAAGGTTATTGTATTTCAACCATTCGGGAGAGGCGCACAACCTGAACAATTAAAAGAAAGCGAAAAAGACAAAACACCAGATATTGTGGATGTCACTGGTAGAAGTGTAGAACTAAAAAATATCTGGAATATTGTACGTCAATTATCTAAAGAGTATGGTGTGATGATAATGAGCGAATTTCCATTAGACTTTCAAAAACACATGAACAAGCCTGTCGCAACTCCTATGGGAGTACACATAAGGGTATGGATGGCAGTCATAAAACAAGCAGATCATTTCCTTGGTTGTGATAGTGTAGGACAACACATGGCTTATTCATATGATAAAACAGCAACAGTGGTAATAGGTTCAACTTATCCTATAAACACCAGTTTTCCAGATGAAGAAAAATTCCATGTAATTGACTTAGGCAAAGATGACAGAGTTTATAGTCCTATTAGAGTTACATCAGATGAGTTTTCAGACCGTATAAATGAAGGCATAATGGCTATGGATAGCGAAACTGAGGATAGGATAGTAAAGTCTGTGCATAGATTAATAAAACACGGTAAAAATACCCGTAAATAGCCTTTTTATACACATAACACAACTCCCGCCAATTAGGTAAATACACTATAACAAGGAAATTTCTATATGTTTGATGTATCAAGATTTTTTGGAAAAGGAGACAGAAACACTCTATTACTGAAAAATGGCTTAAATTTTTCGTATAACGGACCGTATCTAGTCGTAGAAGAAGGTCTGGTTTTAGACCAATGGCACGTGAACACATTCACGTCTGCAGAATATACAATTAGTGTTGATTACGACACAAATAATAAAGAAATGTTAAAAGTATTAGTTGTAGCAAGTCCTAATCAATCAAGTCTTACAATATACGGTAGAACAACTTTAGGTAACAATTTAATAACACTAAACAGCACTGTGGATAATTCACTTGTGAAAGTTACTGTTGGTCCTGCAGATAAGTCACAAACAGAAAAATACACAGGTAGTAAAGTAATTTTTGGAGCGTCATATTTTGCAACACAGAACGCATTAGTAGGTGGAACGCAGGTAACAAGTTAAAATGGCAGTTGTATTAAAACAATTTGAAACAGAACACGGATTTAAGAGTCCTGGATTTACGGTTGATAATGCTGGAAATGTTGTTGTAAGAACTATTACAAATACTTACACTCCACCAGTCACACCACCAGCACCAGATTTTAATGCAAATGAAACTGCAGGTGCATTTACATGGTTACAAGATGGAAATGCATTATCAGGAAACAATCCTAATATTACTCTTGAACGTGGAAAAACTTATAATTTTGTATTAAATCTATCAAGTTTAACTTTCAATGTATTTCAACCTGATTCTAATGACGCAAATTCACCAGGCAATTTATACAGCACAGGTTTAAGTCATCAAAATGTTGTTACAGGCAACACACTTGCAACAGGATCATTGGCTTTTTCACAAACATGGGCACAGCAACAAAGTGGTTTTGATAGAACAGCACAGGTATTGGTTCCTGATACAACAGGCACAGCCTTAGCAGGTAAAAAAATTCCAGTCTTAATTGTTTTACATGACACAAATGAAACACAAGGACAAGGTATTGCAAAAGTTAATTGGGTAAATGACAGAATTTTAATTGCTCCACAAGGTTATAGCAACGAATGGAATGTTGGTTATCAAACAAGTAAGGCAAATGATATTGCATTAATAGATTCAATCATAGCAAGTTTAGATGTTTATGATAATGTTGACACAAGAGAAATTGCAATAGTTGGTTTTGGTAATGGTGCTCAGTTGGCATTACAGTATTCAAACTATACACAAAACGCATCTGTAAAACACATTATAACTTACAATGGTTTGTTGCATGAAGACCAATACTTACCAGCAGGACCAACTTTTTACAACTATACTTTAGATCCACAAAACACAGATAATTCTACAATAGTAAATTGGTCAGCAGTTACACCATTGTCAGGCAAAAAAGTTACAATGTTCAATGGTAAAAATGAATTGAATTATGTTTACAACGGTGGAACATATCAGAATCAAGTGTTATACAGTGCAGTAGATACTATCTATGCGATGGCGCAGGCAGATAGCACTATCGACACAAAAGTAACCACAGGTGTGCAACAACCTGACAGCAGTGAATTAATTTCATATGAATCTGGCGATATAAGATTGTTCAGTTACATAGATGTTGCAAACAATTTTGCCAATTATCAAAACAATATAAGAGATCAAATTACAACACAAATTGCAGTAGCGTCATATATTGATATTCCAGTTTCAACAACACTTACAGGTGCAGAAGCACAAGGTAAACAATCAGGTACATTAACTTATGAAGTTCCTGTTGATGCTCCAGATTCCTTATTTTACGGTGATGGAGATGGTATACCTGCAGGAATAATCACAGTTGCTCAACCTTCATTAATTGGAGCAGGTGTTTTCAGTTCTATTTTAAACACAGGAAACTTTTTAAACAATGGAGCAAACGCAAATGTTGAAATAAAACCAACGGGAACAGGTTTAGTAACTATACAACCAGAAACAGTTGGCTCTATAAGCAACATGAATATAAACGCACAGCAATTGACAGCAACAAATAATGTAAGTTTGACCCCAAATGCTGACGTAACAATTAGTCCACAAGCAGGTGGAGATTTAACAATAAGACCAATCGATTTAGGTACAGTTGATAACGTAACTATTGGGGGAGTAATTCCAAGAAATGGAACCTTTTCAAATATTGTTTCTGCCCAAGGAACGTTAAATAGTACTACAATAGGTTTAACTACTGCGGCTTCGGCGGCTTTTACAGGTGCGACTGTAACGAACGATCCGAGCAGTGCTAATGACGTAACAAAAAAACAGTACGTTGATAACACAGCCACAGTATTAGCGATTGCATTAGGAGTATAAAAAAGAATGGCTAAAAGACGAGTAGAAAATTACAAATTTACACCAGGTATTCCATTAAGTGGTAATCTATATCCTAATGCCTGGGCACAAATCAATGCAAATAAAGAATTCTTAAAAGATGAATCTAACGCTTTCATTAATTTTAAAGTTGCACAAGATACAGCGGCTGATTTATATCCAAACACATCTGCTAGAATAACAAATAATTTAGAATATGTAAAAGCAGAAGTGGCGGCATGGGTCGCAGTTCAAGTTGCAGGTAACGTATCACCTTTTGCAGGCTACACTAAACTAGCGGCAGATATAAAGGCTGATACAGGCAAAGTTGTAAATGCCGCATACAGAGATACAAGGTATGGTGGTAACGAAAATATTAGAGCACAATCAGAAACATATTTTGCTGACGGTGTATTACAGTTACCAAATGATGGTGATCCAGAAATTGCTTATCTTACAAAAGCAAGAGACATTGTAGTAAATTACATTTTACCAGGAATAGCATATAGCACTATCAATACAGATGGACTTTCACAAAACACATTAGGTACGAACGCAGAAGCGGGTGGTGTTTCAAATTACACAACAAATCATAACGTTATAACAAATGCAATAGATAATGGAATTTTAACATTACCAGCATTGGTAAGTTCTGTTTATGTGTTTGAAAACTTTACATACGAACCATATCTTTGTGAAAGAGATATGGGTTACAATATAGACGGTGTGCTAAAAGATTTAAGATATGGTGGTAACGAACAATCTAGATACAATGCATCAACATACTGGGTTGGCACAGTATCAGTTTTAAGTGGTGATAGACAACCGGAAGTGGCTGTAAAAAATGAAATAAGAAATATAATTAACAATTATATAATACCAGGCGTTGCATTTACATCAAAACAAAGTCCTGTGGTCACACAACAAACAATCTTAGGTACTCCAGGTGAAGCGGCGGCGACTTCACGTGTTACAGACTTATTTGGAATCATTACTGATGTTGTAATAAATGGCTTAGATAATTTACCTGCACAGATTAACAACGGAATATCAAGTGTTAAAGTTCCGGAAAAAATTGATTTAGAAAGATTACTACTAATAACCAATGCAACAGATAATAATGTGTTATACACATTTAATGATCCAGCAAAAGGTGCCACAGTTGAATACAGAAGAGAATATGCAGACGATACATCAAACCCAACTGCTTTTGTTGATCCAGATTTCCCACAAGCATTTCATGGAAATGACACAATAACAACATTATTTTTACAAGCAGATACGTCTACAGACAACAGCACTGACAGAATACAAATTTTTGTAGAGGATAATCAATTAACAGTTAGACCTTACGACTTTGGTACAGATGCAATTGAACGTATGAGGGTTGCACAACCAGAATCAATGCTTGACGCTGACTTTGAATATGGTCTTCAACCAACGAAGTGGAGTGCGATATCAACACAACGAGGTTATCCATCAATTTATGAAGTCCCAGGTACAGACTTTGATGTTGCAACTGTAACATCAGATGCATCAGCAGGTACACAAGGTATTGGTTCATCTTTAATAACAGTAACCACTGTTGGTCCTCACGGTTTTGAAGCAGGACAACCTTTAACGATTACAGGTTTTGACAATGGTGTACAAGGTGCAAGTAGAGCCGCTGGTTCTTTCACAGTAAACACTGTTATTAGTACAACACAATTTACATATTACGCAAAAGCAAAAGTTGGACAAGTAAATCCAACTACTATTAGTACAAATGCAACTCAATTAAGGGAAGGTGCATTTTACACAGGTGCGGCGATTGGCTTTCCAACTTTCAGTGTGGCAGACAATGGATCATCTGGTAGTATTGTAACAGCACTTGCGGCTTTAAGTGGTACAACTTTCTTACCATACAGTGGAGCAACACCACCAATTGGTGCTCCATTAACAGGAACAGGTATCCAAACTGGAACTCAAATTACAGCAATCAATGGAACAGGTGGTGCATTGGCTTCTCCAACTGTAACAGGTGATTACAATTCAGGTGTTACAGAAATACAAGTGGCGGATTCAGCAGGTATTGTTCAAAACTCTGTGATTGATAGAGGAGATGGTTATGCAGTAACAATCACAAACGTTGCAGGAAACTCATTAACATTGTCAGCACCATTGACACAACCTCTGGTAGGTGATATCACACAATACACAAATTTAGCAGGAACTAATTATGTGCCAAACGGACAGTTAGCAAGATTTAACATTACAAGAACAGGCGGAAATTATTCTGCGGCAATAGTTGCATCAGGTGAAAACTATGCAATTGGTGATGCAATAGTTGTATCTGGAACAGAATTAGGTGGTTCTACTCCTGAAAATGATTGTACAGTTCTTGTTGAAAGCATCGATACAGGTGGAGAAATTTTAACAGTATCAGCAAGTGGTTCAGCATTTACTGGTACAGGAACAGCAACAGGAGTGTCACCAACTTTCAATGGTAATTCAGGTAACGGTGCACAATTAAATGTCACAAAAACAAATGGAACATATTCAGTTGCGTTAAATTCACCTACATATACAAATATTGGAGGCACACAAACAGCACCAGGAGGTTCAAATGCAACATTCGATGTTACAGCGGCAGGTGGAAATTACACAGTGTCTATCAATAATGCAGGTACTGGTTATGCACAAAACGATATAATTAGAATTACAGGTTCAAATTTTAACGGCACTACGGCTAATCATTTGAATATTAGAGTAACGGCAGTAGGCGGAAGCGGAGAAATCCAATCAATCAACACAGGTGGTAATGCTCCACCACAAACAGTTGAATATACTTCTCCAGCATATACTTCAAATCTATCTGGTGTTAATGCTCAGTTCAATGTAACAAGAACTGGAACAACTTACACCGCAGTAATTACTGGTATTGGATCAGGTTATGTTCAAAATGAAGTGTTAACTTTTCTTGGAACTAACTTAGGTGGTGCAACAACTGCCAACGATGCTACAATCACTGTGGATTCAGTCGATGGCAACGGTGGTATTTTAACTTTTACTGTTGGCGGTACAGCAGTTGATACTAAAGATTATGTTGCAATGGCAACAGGTGTAAATCTTGTTGGTACTTCAGGAACATTTGACATTGCTATTTCAGGTGCAGTTGCAACTGTATCTTTAAATTCAGGTGGTGACGATTATGGTGTAGGTCAAGAAATTTTATTATTAGGATCATTATTTGGTGGACAAGATACTGTGCATGATATTACAGTCACAGTAACCGCAGTAACAGGCGGAACTGGCGCAGGTCCAATTAGCACATTATCACAAGCATACACAGGATCAGCAGGAGCGGCTCCGGTCGATGGAACTTCAGGATACAATGTTGGTGATTTATATCTAGTTGGTGGTAATGATCTTGGCGGTGGAGCGGCAATTAACGATGCTTATGTTTCAGTTTCCACTGTAAATGCACAGGGTGGTATCACAGGATTATCAATTACAGGAACTGGTACAGATGCAAATGTTGATTATACAAGTGTAACTTGGTCAACAGGTAACTCAGGGATTAATGCTGTTATAGATATCAATAGAACAGGTTCAACATACACAGCAAATTTCACAAACACAGGTTCAGGATTTGCACAAAACGACACAATTTTAATTGCTGGTACAGAAGTTGGTGGATCATCACCAGCAAATGATGTTACGATCACAGTTACTGGAGTTAATGCAGGTGCAGTAGACACATACAACGTAACAGGAACAGCATTAAACACGCAAACATATACAGATGTAAACAAAGCATATAGAACAGGTGTTGGTTTAACTGTCGATGTTGAATTATCAGGTGGAAGTTATACAGTAACATTGAACAATGCAGGTTCAGGATACAACGCTAATCAATCATTTACTATACCAGGTACTTCATTGTTTGGTGCAACACCGACAAACGATTTAACATTTGACATTGGTTCAGTAGATGCATTAAGCACAGGAGTTGTAACTGCTTTAGCAAGTATATCAGGCACAGCAAATACAGGTACAGGTCAAAGTTTAAATGTAGCAGGCACAAATAGAACACCAATAGGTGTTGGTGCACAATTTAGTGTTACAAGAACAAATGACACAGATTCATCAACAGCATATACAGAATGTAACGTAATTAGCACAGGTTCAAATTACCAAGTAGGTGACAAATTAATTATTTCAGGTCAAAACTTAGGTGGACAAAATATAACAAATGATATCACAGTAAGAGTACAACAGGTTAACACCACTGGAGGTATACTTGCAAGTACTCACGAAGGTGTGGCAGTTGGTGGTACAGGTTTACAAGTATTCAGTTCAGTAACAATTTCAGATCCAACAACACAGAACATAGCACAAACATCAACAATAACTTACAGTGCTTTGGCTACAATGCAGATAGACTTTGCAACGCCTCATGGATTAGTTCCAGGAAATGCTTTCCTTGTAGTAATACAATCAGATGATGGTGCAAACAATCACATACTTGCATCAGGACCATTCCTTGCAACAGCAATTCCATCACCAACACAGTTAAGATATCAAGTAAGATCTCCAGGTGCTATTACAGATTCAGGATGGCAAGGATTTGTTTACGGTAGACCAGATTCATTCTTTGTACACAGACCATTTGATGGTGGTGTTCAATTAGGTACAGGTGGCCCGGCACACGGTGCACAGGCAATACGTCAATCTAAAAAATACATTAGATATCAATCAGGTAAAGGTTGTATGTATACAACTGGTGCCTTATTTGCTCCAAGTTATGATATTTTAAATTGTACAGCAGATGGTGTAGATTCCGGTTCAACAATCACAGTAACAGTTGATGATGTTGATCACAATTTACAGGTCGGTGCAAGAATCAGATTGGTTGGTATTGCAACATCAGGATATGACGGCACATACACAGTCGCTTCAGTAACAAGTGAAAGAGTGTTAACTGTTACAGCACAAATTACTCTAGGAGCCACAACAGCAGAATTCACAGATCAACCACAAGTATCGTTATATCAATGGAATGGTGCAACTGTAAGATCAGGTATATTTGATGATCAAAACGGAATTTTCTGGGAATATGATGGTCAAAATACAAATGCAGTACAACGTACAGCAACAAGACAGTTGGCTGGTACTGTAACTGTAACTCCAGACTCGAACACAGTCACAGGTGTTGGCACAAGATTTAGAGAACAGATTAAAGCAGGTGATAGAGTTGTAATTAGAGGTATGACCCACGTGGTTGCAGGTGTGGCAAGTAACACATCAATGAACGTTACTCCAGATTACAGAGGTGTTAATACTTCTGCTGGTGTTAAAATTTGTGCAGTTGTTGATAAAAAAGCAAAACAATCAGAATTCAATAGAGATAAGATGGATGGCACAGGTGCTAGTGGATACAATTGGAACGTATCTAAGATGCAGATGATCGGAATTCAATTTTCATGGTACGGGGCTGGATTTATTGACTGGATGGCTAGAGGTCATAAAGGTGAATTCATTTTTGCTCACAGAATGAGAAACTCAAACATTAACACAGAAGCATTTATGAGAACAGGTAACCAACCTGTACGTTACGAAGTTACAAACGAAGGTCCAAATGGCAGACTTGAATCAGATATGACTGCTGTACAAACTACTGTACCGTTAGTTGACGCTTCATTCTTCCCAACAACAGGTGGAACAGTTTACATTGATAACGAAGTTATTACATTTACAGGTGTGTCTGGTGATTCATTAACAGGTTGTACACGTGCGGCACAATTAACAAACTTTGCTTCAGGTGCCACAAGATCATACACAGGTGGTACAGCAAGTACACACTTTAGAAATTCAGGTGTTGTATTAATATCTAACACAGCATCTCCAAACATATCACACTGGGGATCAGCATATCTAACAGATGGTAACTTCGATGAAGATAGAGGATACCTATTCAGTTACGCGGCAACAGGTCTTGCTTTAACAACAACAAGACAAACTGTATTCCTATTAAGACTAGCACCGTCAGTATCAAATGCATTGACAGGTGACTTAGGAGACAGAGACTTGTTAAACAGAGCACAGTTGCTACTAGACGGTATTGAGATAACATCTAACCCAGCGGCATCAGGTGACCAAGGTCAGTTGGTCGTGCAGGGTGTATTGAATCCACAAAACTATCCAATTGATCCAGCAGATATTGGTTGGGCAGACTTAACGGGTGTTGCCCAAGGTGGTCAGCCAAGTTTTGGTCAGATAGCGGCAGGTGGTTCAGTTAACTGGAACGGTGGAGCATCTACTACAACGCAGACAGCAGACACTCAAGCACAGATGACTGCAACAGCAAATCACTGGTTTAATTTAGGTTCAAATAGAAACTATGCATACTTCCTTGAAGCACAATGGGAAGGCAAAGGTTTAAGAGTTGGTATGGCAGTGACTTCAGGTCAATTCCCAGCAGGTACAGTTGTTACACAGATTATTGACTATAACTCATACTACTTTGTAAGATTCAACAATAGACACACAGGGATATCAGGTGGACAAGCAGTTGACTTTGCACTAGGTGGTGACCTAACAGGTACAAACTTCTTGTACATGGATCAAGCAACTTGGGAGGCTTCAGGTGCAGTAAGTGGTACAGAAGTTGACACAGGTTACACTAGTTTCCCACCAGGTACAACAGTGGCATCAGTTGACCCACTAGATACATTTGGTGCAAACAACTTCTACAGAGTTACATTTACACAGACATCAACAGGTACGATCACAGCAGGTAGTTCAATTACGTTTGTATTTGGTCAACCACCATATGCACAACCAGGTGAAACAATCTTTTCATTTATTGCGGTACCAGGAGAACGTGCAAACTTGGCTCTTGACAAAATCAAAGTATTAACTAACACAACACTAGGTGGACGTGGTACGTTCCCTAATGGTCCAGACGTGTTAGCAATCAACGTATATAGAACAGCAGGTACAGGTGGTGTTCCAGCAACAGTAACATTGCGTTGGTCAGAAGCACAAGCGTAATTTTATTTTTCTTCTAAAGGTTTCAATTGGCTATCACCTTTTATTATTCGATAGTTGTCTTCAGGATCATCAGCAGTGCTTACTTCCGTTATACTACCAGAGTCAGTGATGCATTGTAGTTGGTGTGGCATTAAAGGCAAATTTCTCCATGTTTCGCCTTCTTTTAATTCTTTGTTGTAAAGAGTAGCATCTTTTGTATCAATCCAACTTAATAAAAATTTACCTGAATTCACAAACCAACTTTCGTCTTTTGTTTTATGAAAGTGCATGGAAAATTTAGCATTCTTTCTTGTGAACACTAGTAATTTGCCGCAATATTGATCATTGGAAGAGAATATTAATTCATATCCCCAAGATTTGTCTACTTTACCTTCTTTATTGATCATTTAAAAATTCTTCAACTGTTTTAAATTTGTGTTGTATATGTTTATTTAATTCTGTTAAATCTGCCGAGGTATAGGTCTGGTATTGTCCTTGTAATTTTCCAGGCATTGGTATTATTTCTATTTCAGCATTGTATTTTTCAGCAACCAAATCAGCAACTTTTTGAAAAGATATTGGTGCTCCTGTGCCTATATTAAAAATTCCCGACACATCTTTAGTCAGCATTTTACCATGCACTTCACACACATCATTTACACTGACAAAGTCCCTTAAGTATTTGTCGCTATTTTCAAATAATTTTATTTTACCTGTTTTGGCTTGATTAGTAAATTTAGTAACCGGAGATGCCTGATCACCTTTTCTTTCTTCATTGTTTCCATACACATTGAAATATCTAAAACCTTGTACAAGAACTTTAAATTCACCCATTATGCTTCCAACAAATCTATCAAACATATATTTGCTCCATGCATAAGCATTTAGTGGATACACATCACCGTCTTCTTTAAAATTACCAGTGTTACCATATACACTTGCCGAACTTGCATATTGAAAATTTGTACCCATTGTGTCACACATTTCTAAAAGTTTCATACTGTATTCTAGATTATGTTTTAAAATTTTATCTACATTTCTTTCAGTTGTGCTAGTGATTGCTCCAAGATGAATTACCCAATCATACAAAGAAGGATCAGGAAAATGGTTATAGTTTTCCCAAGGAAAGCCAATTACTTCATGACCTTCTTTTGCTAATTGCATTCCTAAATGACTGCCTATAAATCCTTTATATCCTGTTAGACAAATTCTCATGTGTTACTCCATAATTTTATAATTTCTTCTGAACCTTTTGGCGCTATATCTTTTGTTAATGGATCAGTGTGATGTGCAACGTAATTAATGTTAATATTGACTCTTGATCTTGCATCTGTACAAGTACTGCCTGAATGCTCCATATAACTAGGAAATATCACCATAGAGTTTTCTACACTATGAATCTTGTCACCATCTTTAAACTCTGTGTATCCATTGTTCGTATTACAATAAAAAATTGCTGTGTAACTTAATGGAACACTGACATCACAATGCATACCATGAGTAACAATTTCGCTTTGACTAGGTATGTTATTTGCTTTTACACGCAAAAAAGTGTGTGGTTGTAAAACAGCATATATTGGAATCAACATATTCCATAATTCTGGACCTGTAACAATGTTACTGACTTCATGAAATTTATGTACAAACTGTATTTGTAATCTTTCTTCGGTGTTTGCTTGGTGAGGATGCACCACATGGTCTTGATAAAACCAAGGAAATTTATCACTGAACATTATGTCTGTAATACCTTTGAATTGTTCCTGGCTTAAAACATCAGTAATAATAATTTTATTATTTTTTATTGTTTTGTTCATTTACTTTATCCACTATATTTGATGTTGAAAATCCTTGCACTATTGGAAAAATTTTTACATCTGCTAATTCATTTCCTACTGTGGTTGCCACAGTATAGTCTCCACCTTTTACTATTATATCTGGTGCATGGGTTTTAATTGCTTCAATTGGAGTGTCTTCTTCAAACACAATAACTTTATCTACCCAAGGTAATTGTAAAAGTTGTTGTTCTCTTATTGTTGAATCATTGTATGGTCTATCATCTCCTTTCAGTCTTTTTACACTATTGTCAGAATTGATCCCAACAATAAGAATGTCACCTTGCTGTTTTGCAAATTTCAGTAGTTCAAAATGTCCTTTGTGTAATATATCAAATACGCCATTTGTCCATACCACCTTATCCTCAACATCTGCTTTAGATATAATTGATACACCTCTTTTTTGCACAATTTTTTGAGCACCTTTATACGCAAGTTCGCAGGCACTAGGAATATCTTTGTATTGACTATAATGAGCAATAATGGCAAGTACTGAATCACCTGCACCACTGACGTCTGATACTTCAATTGCATTACCTTTAATATGTTTATATGAATCTTTGCTAACAACATGAATTCCATTAGCACCATCAGTAACAATTAACCAAGTCCATAAATTTGATTTACATCTATCCTGTGCAATTGAAATATTAAACTTTCCAAACCATGCCTCATATTCTTTCATGTTTGGCTTTACTAAAAATGCACCAATATATTTGCTGAATCCTTGTTTTGGATCCACATAAACATTTTTACATTTTGTTAAAATTTTCTGAACAGTGTCTTTTTGGATAACACCTTTATCGTAATCACTTACCAAAACAACATCAGTTTGTTCTAAATCTTTTAATAGTTCGTCTTCGACTGTGCTTTTGGTATAAAGCAATTCTTTGTCTACTCTTAATAAATGTTGACCATTTTGGCCTACCATTCTTGTTTTAATTGTGGTAATTTCTGCATCTTGGCAGACACGTGACGATATGTTATTTTGCAGTAAAATTTCAATGATTTTGTGCCCGGCAATGTCTTTGCCCACGGCACCATATAGCCACGTGTCTGTGCCCAAGTTTGACAGGTTTAAAGCGAGGTTTCCTGCCCCTCCAACGTTGAAGTCTTTTGTTTTTTCTTTGAGTACAATGACTGGTGCTTCTGGACTGACTCTATCACAATCTCCTTCAATCCAGGAGTCCAGCATTACATCACCAATTATTTTAATCATTGCATTAATTTTAACATTTTGAACACTGTGTCCAATTTCATTTGATTCATTTTATTTTGAATAGTTTTGCGTAATCCTTGATGTAGAGGTTTTGGCCAATGACCAAAACTTACCCAAGCATAGCCATCATGTTCTGTATTCAGTTTAGGAATGAATTCATTTTCAACAACGCAGATGTATGTATGATACAAAAAGTTTTCATCATTACTAATAAAAGTTTCCATTGGTATTCTTTTGATTATTTTTTGTTCACCAATTTCTTCTTTTATTTCTCTTTGGAGACCTTCCCATAAATTTTCATTGGTAGTTGTCCCACCAACTAATCCCCAAACTTGATTTTGTTTACTTTGTGTTCTATGTAACAACAAGAAACGTTGTGTGTCTAAAGTGTAGAAGAGTGCTCCACACCCGGTTATTTTACTGCTCATGTAATTAATTATGTGACTAGGAGATCTTCCAAGTGCCTTTTCGATATTCACCTTCGAACGATAATAACCATTCGCTACCATTCCATTTGTACTGCACACCTGTTTTTAAATTGGTAATGAAAGTAGGTATGAATGTGCTATCTCCTAAATCAGGATTTGCACTTGCATCAAAAATAATTTCCCAATTAGTACCATTCCATTCAACAATGTCATTAGCACCTGCTACCAAATCAATATTACTAATACCTTTCCATGCATCTGCGCCATCTACGTTTGATGCACTGCCTATATCTTTCAGCAACAATAATCTTTTTCCATTTTGTTTTACACTTGATGGATTGTATGTTGTTGGATCAACTATGAAGTCTACCGATCCTCTTGTATCTACAGGACCAACAATCACTGTATCAGTTGGAATAGTGTCTTCGTCCCATGTAACTAAAAGTTGGAAAGGGTTAGTTTCGTTTACTGCTACTGTACCAATCACCGGAACATCTATACCTTTCCTGTGTAAAGATATTTGACTTAACCCAGTTTTAAAATTTGGAATTACATCTAAATATCCGTCCCATACTAGTCCACCTATTACACCTTTATCTATTATTTGTACAACACTGTTCAACACGTACACATCAAATTGTGTGCCTGTTGTTCCTTGCACGGCAGTTGTATCTTTTCTTGTTGCAACACTTGAATCAATAGAACCATCAATGCTAGTTCTAATATCTGCTTTAATACTTTTTTCGTAATCATCTTGATACGCCATAAGTTCTGGCATTGTTTGACTTAAATCAATATTACCTGTTCTTTCATTGAATATACTTGTAATGATATGAGTGATTACGCCTAACTTTTTAACCTTTGTAGGCGGACTGATGTATATTGGCATTTGAAAAGTCATTGATGCTACGTCAATTTCTGTTTCTGTACCTGTTGGAATAGTATTAGCCGCAAAAGATATATTTGTTAATTCAACAACACTTAAACTTGTCCAATCTACATAGTTGTCTGTTGTTTGTATCTCAAGACTAGGATTAAACAACATCATAATTTGTTCCATTATTTGTAATTTTTGTTCTGTATTACTGGTCCACATATCAACATTCATTGTGAGTGTGTATGGTGTAGGCATTAAACGTTCTACTGTTACATTTTTTCCTTGAGTGTTTAGATATTCTTTATTATTGCTGTCGAATGCTCTTTCACGAATATGTAATTTACTTACAAAACTTGCATCTGCTATTCTTGTTCTATCCATTTCTAAGTTAGATACATAAGCCGCCATCCTTGGTATAGAAGGTAATTTATTTTCAGAATTATCTCTTATGATATGAGAAACTTGCCTTGTGATATTTCCATACATTACTGGTATTTGTCTTAAAGCACCATCACCATCTTTGTATGAAAAGTTACTCAACAGACGAATCAACTGTGTGATATATCTTCTAATTTGTCCATCGTAAAAATGTTGCATTATTTTTTACCTTTTTTGTTTGCATTTATGTATCTTCTAAACACAGCGGCCTCTTTACTTTTTCCAGCCGCTTTTGCTCTCTGTTCCATACTTACTGCCGCTTGTATTTTGTGGGCATGACTTCTGCCAGACTTTCGAATTCTTGATACACTTGCTCTTGCTGTTGATACATCTTTGTAACCTAACTTTTTAATTGTATCTTTAGGATTATCGTCAGTGTACAAGTCTCCTTTTTTCTTTTTTTCATTAATTTTGTTTCCGACAGGCTCGTAAAAAGTTCTTTTTTTGCCCATATAATTTTTTGTAACAAGTTTAAGACCGACTGCTTTTTCCGTGCCTGGTATTGGTATACCCCATAGTTCTCTTAATTTCATTATTCGTCCGCCTTAGGTCTCAATGCTTTTGATAAACTTTGTCTTTCTTTTACAGTTTCACCACCAACATTTCTAGTTTTTGTGTTATTAATAAATGTACCTTTTTGTGTTGCTCTTGTATCTGTTTGTGATAATGTGTGTCGTATATTATCTTCCATTTTCACCCAACGCCCACCATCATATCTAAATAATCTATTGGGTAAAAAGTCTGTACGTAAAAAATAATCACCCTTATCAGAAGCAGTTGGAAAACTAATACCAAAGCCGAATACTTCACCATTAGGCGCAAGTCCGTCGCCTAATAGATAGCCATCATAACCAGTCTTAGTTGGTGTCTGATTAACTCTATCAGCCAATGTGTTTTGTGTTGATGTGTCTAATTTACTTGTATCAGTAGTAACAAGTTCAGGCTTACCTTTATCGTCAACTTGAAGTGTATAAAAATGTGCAATATCATATCCTGACTTGCCAGAATCTGCTTCGGCTTGTTGAACAACAGCATTGTTAATTTGCATTTCTTGTTCATATGTTGAAAGCACATCACGTAATTTTTGTGAAGATCCTTCTTCTGTAGGTAAATCTAGTATGTCTTTAAATTCTTGAGAGTCGTAAATTTGTTTTAATTTTACTCTGTATAAATGCGGATACCAAGTTTGCGAAAAACCTTCTGCGGCCCTGTTTATATCTTCAACTACATAAAAACGTTTTAGTGCAACTTGAAAATCGTTCAAAGCATACTCGTCTTTAAGATGTGGCAGTTCAAACACATCACCTGGCATGATTTTTCTGCCTAAAGTTTTAACACTAGAAGTGATAGGTATTGTCATAAACAATGTGTCATTGGCTAAGAAAAGTCCAAATTGACTCATATCAAAGTCTATATCTGCCACATTATAAATGCCACGAAGTTTATACACGTCAGGATCATATTTTCTATCCCTGTTTTCTAAGAACAGCATATCCTGAATATTAGTTTCTTTTACAGCATTATATCTAGGTTCAGCCGCTGTGGCCTCTTCTTCACTTGGATTTTTAGGTCCTAAGTATTTGTGTACAAAGACATCAGTACCGCCAACAGTGAACATTTCTACTACTGTTTTATCTAAAAACGTGTAATCATGACCTTTTTCGGGTTTATATAGACTTAATCTAGGCATACTGTTATATTTATCGGATGGTCACTACTGATAAATATCAGTAAGGATATTATAAATGAGCAATTTAACCACAGAAAAACAAGAGATATTCGACTACGTATTCAATTCGCTAGGTGGCGGAATGGTGGATGTAGAACTGGATCCTTCACACTATGAGACCGCATTACAGGACTCATTAGACAGATTCAGACAGAGAGCAGACAATTCTGTTGAAGAAAGTTACATATTTTTACCACTTGAAAATGATGTAAACGATTATATTTTGGCTAATGAGATTATTGAGGTAAGACAAATATTCAGAAGAACAATTGGGTCAAGATCAGGTGGTGGTGACGGTGGAACAATCTTTGAACCATTCAATCTAGCATACACAAATACATATCTTTTAGCCAGTTCTAATATGGGTGGAGTGGCAACATACAATTTATTCTCACAATATCAGGAACTTGTAGGAAGAATGTTTGGTTCTTTTATTGAATTTAAATGGAACACAACAACTAAAAAATTAACTATCTTACAAAGACCAAGAGCAAACGAAAAAGTCTTAATGATGGTGTATATGCACAGACCAGATTCTGAATTATTCAAAGATTATTTGGCAAAAAAATGGATTAAAGACTATACTTTGGCAAAATGCAAGTTCATGCTTGGTGAAGCCAGAAGCAAATTCAACACAATAGCAGGGCCACAAGGTGGTACATCACTAAATGGTGAAACCTTAAAACAAGAAGCACAGGCTGAAATGGAAAGATTAGAAGCAGAAGTCAAAACTCAAACTGCAGGTGGTCAAGGTTATTCATTCTTAATTGGTTAATTCCATATTGACATATTAGCATTTCTGTTGTATTATCGTATGATATGCAACATCAAATGATTCCATTATTCTCCGTGCCTTTATACAAAGCATCAATAGGTGAATTGGATATATTGCAGAAAACTTGGATAAGAGAATTAGATTTCCCACCACAAAGTGTTGGTACAGATCATTCAGATGACCACTTACCACCAGAAAATAGAGGTATGCATTTATTGGGTACTCCACAATTAAAATCTCTTAAAGCAAATATACAAAAAACTTTAAAACATTTTACAAAAGATGTGCTGGGCATAAAAGAAGAGTTTAGAATCACAACAAGTTGGATTAACAGGAACAACAAGGGTGAACAAATATACAAGCATTCACATCCTAACAGTGTAATAAGTGGTGTGTACTACATAGAAACAACACCAGATTGTGCACCTATAATATTTGAGAAACCTTATTTGTACACAAATATTGCACATCAAAATGTTCAACTTACGTATGAAGAAAACAACAAAAACGAATACAACACAGACTACTATGGTGTTATGCCTAAGCCAGGAGACGTATTGATGTTTCCGTCCTGGTTAGAACACACAGTATATCCTCAACCTGCTGATGTGGCACGAATCAGTTTGGCTTTTAATAGTTTTCCTGTGGGAAAAATTGGATCAGGAACAAAACAGTTAGAAATATGATTATAGGAATATGTGGCTTGATAGGAGCAGGCAAAGACACAATAGCAGATCATTTAGTTAAGGATCATTCATTTGTAAAATTGTCTTTTGCAGACAAACTTAAAGACAGTGTTGCTACAATGTTTGATTGGAATAGGGACTTACTGGATGGCAAAACAGAACAAAGCAGAAAATGGCGTGAACAAATGGATCCTTTCTGGAGTATGGAATTAAAACATGAAGTCACTCCAAGACTAGTTTTACAAAAGTTTGGAACAGAATGCATGAGAGATGGATTTCATGACGGCATCTGGGTCAGTTTAGTCAAAAAGAAATTGCAAGACAATCCACATATTAATTGGGTTATTCCAGATGTGAGATTTGAAAATGAAGCAGATATGATTCAAGAATTAGGTGGTGAAGTTTGGTGGGTAAAACGAGGACAACTGCCAATGTGGTTCAGAATGTATCAGGATATTGGACAAAAACCTAAAGACGTTCACCCATCAGAATGGGCATGGGCAAACACAAATTTCAATGCAGAATTTGAAAATAATTCAACAATTAACAGTCTTAAAAATCAGGTACAAGATCACCTTGTTTCCAACGGATTCCTTCAAGGTGCAAAGATCTTTGGCAATTAGCACACACAGTTTTTAGATTATTGAATTTACAGTTATCTAAATTGCCATCTATATGGAACACGTTAAAGTGTGAATCATATTGACTTTTGTGTCCACATTTATCACATTGCCTTTGCAAACGATAGCCTGCAACGTGCCATTTAGGCATATATCCACTTGGACCACCGTAACGCAAACACAACTCGCATTTTTTCCTGTAATATGTTTTGCCTGCTTTTTTATAGTTAACTGCGGCTGGTCTTTTACTGCATTTGGTACATAACGGTCTCATATACACGTATTTACCTGCCCTTTCCAACCCCTTTTTTATACCTTTTAATTTGGTGCATTTCGGCATAATGTTATAAATACAAACAATAATAAAGTTTTTAATACTTTAAGTAGGAGATAAGCAAATGGCAGGATTAGTTTCACCAGGAGTACAAGTCAGCGTAATTGACGAAAGTTTTTATACACCAGCAGAACCAGGAACGGTTCCATGTATATTCATAGCAACAGCACAAGACAAAACATCTAGTTCTGGAACAGGAACAGCACAAGGAACAACAGCGGCAAATGCCGGCAAAGTTTTCTTGATGTCTTCACAAAGAGAATTAGCAGAAACATTTGGTGATCCAGTATTCAAAACTGATGCTAGTAATAATCCAATCCACGGTGGTGAAACTAACGAGTATGGATTACAAGCGGCTTATTCATTCTTAGGTGTTGCCAATAGAGCATTCGTTGTAAGAGCAAATGTTGACTTAGGTCAATTAGAAGCAAGTGCAAATGCACCAGCGGCTGATCCAGTAGCAGGCACACATTGGTTTGATACAGTAAATTCAAAATACGGTGTATTTGAATGGAATGGTTCACCAGCAACAACAACAGGTGGTCAGTCATTTACAAATCAACCAGTAACAGTAATTACAGACGCAGATCAAATTTCTGCTAACTTTCCTAAAAATTCAGTAGGACAAGCAGGTGATTATGCGATTAATGCCACTGACACAAACAACGATTTATTCTACAAAAAATATGATGGTGCCTGGGTAGCGGTAGGTACAGCGGCTTGGGTCGGTTCTAATCCAACTATCTCAGGTTCAGCAGGCGGTACAATAAGTTCAGGACAGAACTATGTTATCACAATCAATGCACAAAATACAACAATTACAAACAGTGGTACAACAGTAGATTCAGCAGTAACTGATATCAACGGTGCTGGTGTTTCAGGATTAAGTGCAAGAAACAACGGCGGTATCTTAGAAATATTTTACACAGGTGAAGCAGGCAGTACAGTTCAAATAGCAAATGGTACAGCAGATGTAAGCACATCATTTGGTATAACAGCGGCTACTTACAATGTTCCAGCATTACAAATTGCTCCACACACTTCAGTACCAGAGTTCAAATCAACAGATGCAAATCCAAGACCAACTGGTTCAGTTTGGTTAAAAACTACAGAGCCTAATTTAGGTGCTAAATGGAGTGTTAAAAAATGGAACGACACAACAAAATTATTTGAAACTCTAAGTGCTCCATTACATTCTAGCAACGAATCTGCATTATTCAATTTAGATAAAACAGGTGGCGGTGCAGGTTTGGCAGTGGGTGATTTATACATCAACTACGGCAATGGTACAACTGAAGTTGACCATGTAATTTTCAGAAGAGAATCAACAGGTTCAACAAAAGTTACAGGTACAGCAATATCTACAGGATTAACAGCAGGTAGTAAATCATTTACTATTGCAGAATCAATTGTAGGTCAAGAGGCTTTAAATGCACCAATTACAGTAACAAGTACATTAACTGGTGCGGCTACAGATGCAGATGTAATTGCAGGTCAAATAAATGGCGCTGGATTTACAAATGTTAAAGCAAGTGTTGACTCACAAAACAGAATAGTAATTGAACACACAAAAGGTGGTGAGATGAAATTTGTTGATACAGACGGCACACTAGTAGAAGCAGGTATCTCACAAACAACAACTAACATGGGATTTGAGCCAGGCACAGGTTCAGGAACAAATCCTAAACAATTCAGAGCAAGTAACTGGAAAGCATTAAGTTATACTGCAAGTGCAACAGCACCAACTTCATTAACTAAAGATGGACAATTATGGTATTCTTCAATTGTAGATGAAGTTGACATAATGTATCACAACGGTACAACATGGAAAGGTTACTCAGCAGTAGCAGGTTCAGATCCAGCAGGTCCACAAGTTTCTGCAACTGCTCCAACTACACAGTCAGATGCATCAGCACTTGTTGATGGTGACTTATGGATCAGCACAGCAGACTTAGAAAACTATCCAATAATTTACAAATGGAATGGTTCTACTCTAAAATGGGTAATAGTAGACAAGTCAGATCAAACAACTGAAAATGGTATTGTGTTTGCAGATGCAAGATTTGGTACAACAGGTGGAACAACTTCGGTTGCTCCAACAGGCACTATTGCAGAACTTTTAGCAAGTGATTACCTAGACCCAGATGCTCCAGATCCAGCATTATATCCAAAAGGTATGTTGTTATGGAACACAAGACGTTCAGGATTTAATGTAAAGAAATTTGTTAGAAATCATATTGATACAACAGCAACAAATCCTAGAGACGGCGATGTGAGTATGTCAGCATACTTCCCACACAGATGGGTAACTGAATCGGCTAATCAAGCAGACGGTTCAGGTTCATTTGGTAGACACGCACAAAGAAAAGTTGTTGTGCAAAAACTACAAGCAGAAATGAACTCTAATCAAGAAATTAGAGATGATGAATCAAGAATATTCAACTTATTAGCAACACCTGGTTATCCAGAACTAATAGGTGAAATGATTTCATTAAACGCAGACAGAGGCTTGTCAGCATTTATAGTTGGTGACTCACCAATGAGATTAACACCAGATGCAACAAGTTTACAAAATTGGGCAACAAACGTTAACAAAGCACTTGAAGATAACGATGATGGTTTAGTAACAACCAATGAAAATCTTGGCGTGTTTTATCCATCAGGATTAACTTCAGACAACTTCGGTAACAATGTTGTTGTTCCACCATCACACATGATGTTAAGAACTATTGCATTAAGCGATCAAGTTTCTTTCCCATGGTTTGCACCAGCAGGCACAAGAAGAGGCGGTATCACTAACGCGAGTGCAACTGGTCACATTAACAGTGAAGGTGAATTTGTTTCATCAGCATTAAATGAAGGTCAAAGAGATACATTATACGCAAACAATGTTAACCCAATTACTTTCATTACAGGTGCTGGTTTAGTAAACTATGGACAAAAAACTAGATTTGCAGGATCAAGTGCATTAGACAGAATAAATGTATCAAGACTTGTGATCTTCTTAAGAAGTCAATTAAACAAACTAGCAAGACCTTATGTGTTTGAACCTAATGATAAAATCACAAGAGATGAAATCAAGGCTCAAGCAGAAAGTTTATTGTTAGAGTTAGTTGGTAACAGAGCAATCTTTGATTTCTTAGTTGTGTGTGACGAAACAAACAACACTCCAACTAGAATAGATAGAAACGAGTTGTACTTGGATATTGCGATTGAACCAGTCAAAGCAGTTGAGTTTATCTACGTACCATTGAGATTAAAAAATACTGGCGAAATAGCAGGATTATAATAAGATAAATATTATAGGAGAAACAAATGAGTATATCTACACTATCAAAAATTACAGTACCATTGGATAGTAGCCAAAGTGCTTCTAACCAAGGCTTGTTAATGCCTAAACTTCAATATCGTTTTAGAGTAAGTTTAGAAAACTTTGGTGTATCAACACCAACAACAGAATTAACAAAGCAAGTTGTAGATATAACAAGACCTAATTTATCATTTGAAACAACAACTATTGACGTGTACAACTCAAAAGTTTATCTAGCAGGTAAACACACTTGGGAAACAGTCACATTGACTTTAAGAGAAGATGTATCTAACAATGTACAAAAATTAGTTGGTGAACAATTACAGAAACAATTTGATTTCTTTGAACAATCAGCGGCGGCTTCAGGTAGCGATTACAAATTTGTAACTAGAATAGAAATTACAGATGGTGGTAACGGTGCTAATGCAGTTGGTGTTTTAGAAACATTTGAATTATACGGTTGCTACGTTGAGTCAGCAAACTATAATCAGTTAGCATATGGTACAAGCGAACCTGTAACAGTTACGTTACAATTAAGATACGATAATGCTATCCAAACTCCACAAGGAACAGGTGTTGGAACTGCTGTAGGCAGAACTGTAAACACACTAATTACAGGCGGCGGTCAGTAATTTTTATTTGCATTTATAAATTTAAAAGGGGGCTTCGGCCCCTTTTTTGTTTTTAAAACACCACTTTTCTCATAACATAAATACTGTATATGGCAAATTTACTAAAAGGTTTTTTAGATAATCTAGGAAAAGGTGTGCTTAATCCTAAAGGTAACCTTGGTGACTTTGCTCACGGAGCCAGATTATATGTAGATGACAGTTTCCGTTTAGCACCCAAACAAAAATTTTTATATCATTGTGTATTCAATTTAGATCCATCTGTATCAAAAATCAGTGATCCACCAATTAAGAATCACCAACGTGAATTGAATATGTTGGTTAAAAACGTAGACTTGCCTAAATATTCAGTGGACATGGTAACTGTGCAACAATATAATAAAAAAAGAAACATACAAACAAAAATCACCTATGATCCAGTTACAATAGTTTTTCATGATGACAACTATGGAGTAACAACAGCACTTTGGGAAACATATTATAGATATTACTATAAAGATGGTAATCATGGAGGTAAGGACACAGCAGGTAATCCTACAACTTCAACTCAACGAGCATTCAATAGAGGATCGACATATTCTGGATCACAATTTAATCAAATTCAGTTTGGATTAGATAACAATATGCCTATAGCAAACTTTTTTACAAGTATACAAATCTATCAATTAGCGAGAAAGACTTATACTTGTTATACACTTGTTAATCCATTAATACAACAATGGCAACATGATACACTAAACAATCAACAAAGTGACGTAATGTCAAATCAAATGGTTGTCCAATATGAAGCAGTATTTTATTCGAGAGGAAGGATTTCTGCCAATGGTGCACCGCAAGGCTTTGGCGAAGAACACTATGATAAGACTCCTTCACCTAACAGTTTATTAGGTGGTGGCTCAACAAGTGTATTAGGCGATGGCGGTATTTTATCAGGTTTATTTGGTGCAGGTGATGGTCCACACACTTACATTGGAAGTCAACTAGGTGCAGGCAGAAGAGGTATAACTTTAGCATCAATAATAACCACAGCCAATAGAATAAAAAATGCAAAAAAATTATCTAAGGAAGGATTGCGGCAAGAAGGTTTTAATATATTAACTGGTGCTATTGGACGTATAGGTGGAACTGCAGATAGTTCGTACGGAGTGCCAAACACATTTATAGGTAGAAGTGCAACCAACATTGGAAAAGGTTTGAAGAAAGCCGTAACATTCGCAAAGAAGAGAGTATAACATATGACAAGTTTACCAAAACAAACTAATGACAGTTCAGAACCAGTAAAAGATTTCTTTGACAATTATTTTAATGAGCCTTTAAGTTTTCCATCTAACGATGTTGATGCAGTAGTAGGATTTTTTGAATCGAGAGGTTTTGAAAAAGTCTCTAGTATCAACACAGCGGCAATTATTTTAAAACAAGCAAAAATAGATAATATTAAAGTTTTTGAATTGCTTGATAGTTTGAAAGGCTTAGACAAAGTGCAATTGAGTTACATAGTCACTGAAGTTTTGAACAATAGCAGATCATTAACATCATCTCTTGGGTACAAAGTAGAATCACCTACAAACTTATCAGAAAAAAGAAACATAATGGTATAAACCATGAAAAAATTTGCATCAGGTAGATTCAGTATGAAAAATCCTGACAAATATGTTGGTGGTAGAACTCCGCTTTATAGAAGCAGTTGGGAGTTTGCATTTATGAAATTTTGTGA
>CEUU01039290.1_pt1 | contig 54386 bp, 40 predicted proteins | sample 531321 | NCBI WGS metagenome assembly CEUU01 (sample SAMEA2622658, study PRJEB7988) | marine metagenome | isolation source: saline water (ENVO:00002010), including
GATGAGGGACGTGGACGGCGTAGTGGGAGACCATCAAAAGGAAGGGTCTCTTGCCGGCGTGTTTGCCAAGAAAATCAACCGACCGCGCAGTCAAGGAGTAGATGCGCTTGGGGTCATCCGCGGGCAGGGGACGGCGGCTCTTGAGGTCAACGTAGTCTCCATGAAAATTTCCATTGGATGCGCGTCCGTCGAACTCATCGTGCGCGTCGTAGCCGATGGTCTTCATTTGCTCCTTGCCCATTCCCTTGCCGAAGTGGGCCGTGACGTAATTCTGGTCCGAGGCCTTGAGGACGTCCGCCAGGGATGCTTCCTCCGCCCAACTCAAGCCGCGCTTGATGGCGAGGACGTCGTGTACGAAGGTGTAGCCGAGCCGGGCCGGGGTTTTGCCGAACTGGATGCTTTTGCGGGAAGGCGTGCAGGTAGGGGCGGGGGCGTAGCCATTGGAGAAGCGCATTCCTCTCGCCGCCAGCTTCTCAAGGTTCGGAGTGCGGTAGAAGTCGCTCCTCGAGTCGGGTTCGGAATCCATCATGGGGACCGAGGTATCGGCCCAGCCGAGGTCGTCCATGTAGATGACGAGGAAGTTCGGTGGGCCTTCGCGCCCCAACAAGCAGACGGAGAAAAGGATAAAGAGGACGAGGGTGGTTGCTCGAGTCATGGCCTTTCGTTTCCTAGTCCTCGAACTTGACCTGTACCTCGAGGATGCCGACCGCACTGCCCTCCTTGGGCGTCATGTTTATGCGAATGGCATCGCAGGTCAGGGGAGCGGCGGGATGCACCACGTTGTACTGGTTGGCCCGGTTGTCGTAGCGGTCGGTGACGTAGAGCTCGAAGGGTTTCCACTTGCCGTCCCGGCGCACTTCGAGCGACCATTCCTCGGGAAACTTTACGTCCTGTTGGTCCTGCATCCAGTAGACGCCTATGTCCCGGATCTTTCTGGGCTTTGCGAAGTGGCCTTCCACCCACTGCTTGATCCCAAGCTGAGGCCGGCTGGTCCAGCGAGGAACCTTCTTGCCGCTCGACCAGCGGGGTTCCTTGCCGTCTCCAATGGCGCTCACGGTGTCGAGATCGGAGGTGTGGGAGGCTTTAAGGTTCGTGAAGATGCTCTCCTTGGGAAGCTTGTGGGGGTCGAACACCGCGAGCTTGGGGTTGGTTGGGAACCAGATGGTCATGGAGCCTGGCTTCCGGTTGTTCCAGGCGTAGTAGGGGATTAGGGAAAGGCCGCGCTTTTCGGTCTTGCCGTCTTCCTTGAGGGCGTTGGCTCGGGTGAGTACCTTTAAGAAGGAACCGGCGGGATGCTTGACCCTGGACAACTTGGGTTTTTCCACGCTCGGCTGGCCGTTCAGGAAAAAACGCTGGGTGGCGCCCTCGTTATCGGTCTCCTCGGCGCAAAGCACGAAGGGACCCCTTGTGAAGGAGAGCCGGTCATGGTTGTCTTCCACTCGCTCATCACATTCGTTCAGGCGGGTGGGCATGGGTAAATCGAGAACGACCTTGTCCCCTTTTTCCCATTCCCGGTCGAGAACCGCAAAGCCGAGCTCGATCTTGGGGTTGACTTTCTTTCCGTTGACCGAGACCTCCCATTTTTCGGTGGCGGAATCCAGGTAGCGGTAGAGTTTGCCCGGCACGAATTGTTTGCCCGTCCAGGTGGGGATGCGCAGGCGAAGGCTAAAGGAAGCAGGTTTCTCGGGGTTGAGGGAAACTTCGATGCGCCCCTCATTGGGGTAGCCTGTCTTCTGGGTGACCGCTATTTTGGTTCCGGCGATTTTCAGGCTCGTGGAGGTCTCGGCATACATGGCGAGGTAGAGATTCTTCTCGTCATGGGCATAGGCCATTCCCTGAACCTGGGGTAAGAGGCGGGCCATATTGCTGGGGCAGCAGGCGGTTCCGAACCAGGGAGCCCTACCTGCCGTCCCGTGGTTGAAGGGATATTTACCGTCCGCCTCCAAGGGGTTGACGTAGAAGAAGCGATTGCCCTCCAGGTTGACGGCGGCCAAGACGTTGTTGAGAAGGGAAACCTCCGCCACGTCGAGGTACTTGGCGTCCCGATGAGCGAGAAACATCCGGAAGTTGAAGAGCACGTTGCCGACTGCGGCGCAGGTCTCGTTGAAGGCGTCCGCATTGGGGAGGAGGTAGGGCGGCCCGAAACCCTCGATCCCGTGGACTGCCCCTAGGCCGCCGGTGATATGCATCCTGGTGTCCGTCACGTTGCCCCAGATTCTGTGAAGGGCGCGGGTGTAGGAATTCTTGTTTTTCAAGTGGGCCAGATCAGCCATGGCTGAGTAGAGATAGGTGGCCCGCACGGCATGCCCGACGGCTTCACTCTGGTCCTCGACGGGGGCATGTTGCTGGGCGTAGGTGGGGGACATCACGCCTTCCCCGTCGGGCACGTAGGTTTTGCCCCGAATCTCGAGAAACTTCTCCGCCATTTCCAAGTAGAGCTTCTTGCCCGTCACCTTGTAAAGCTTGACCAAGGCCAGCTCCATCTCCTGGTGGCCGGGGGCTTGCCGGATGGGTTTGCCCTCATTGTACTTGGGGTCTCCCTCGAAGAAGACCCGGTTGACGTGGAGGGCGTTTTTCTCCGCCACCTTGAGCAGCTTGTCCTTGCTGGTGGCCTGATAATAGGCGATGGCGGCCTCGTAGAGGTGGCCCATATTGTAGAGCTCGTGGCTGTGCACGACGAAGGTGTAGGGCGTGTTTCCCATCATGTTCTTGTCCGTGCCCACTCCGGTGGTGTGCGAAGGGTAGAGATAGCCGTTCGGTTCCTGGGCGGCTGCGATGACGTCGACGATGCGATCGAATTGGGCTTCGAGTTCGGGGTCATCCTGCAACTGGGCCAGGTAGGCGGCCCCTTCCATGACTTTGTAAAGGTCGGAATCGATGAACCTGTGCGGTCGGTGGCCCTCCACTTTCTTGCCCGCAAGAAAGTCGGCCGCGGCCTGGAGGTGGGCAACGCCCGGCTCGGTCTTCTCGAAGGCGAAGGGAACCAGTACCTTGCGCTGGGTGATGAGGCGGGGCCGCCAGAATTCACTCTTCATCTCAACCTCGTGGAAGGGGACGGGCTCGATGGGGGTCTTGCCGGAGAGGGAAAGAGCGAGTGAGAAAAGAACGAGGACCGGAGTCAGGATGGTTTTCATGGGCGGATAATGTAGCAGAGGAGATTATGAGATATCAATCATATCCCAAATATCAAAACGCGTTTCCATAGGGACGTTTCTTTGAGGTTTGCGAGACGCTTTTTGGGAAGGCTCCCTACTGGAACCGCAGGGTCGGGCCAACGGGGATGCGGAAGGAAGCGTGTTCCGCCCGGAGATCCGCAAAGGATGGAATGGCCATTCCCCGGTCCATTTTCCCATCCCTGAAAAGAAAGCTCCGAATAATCCTGACCTTAGGGTGAATGAGCGGAGAGAGCCCGTCGAAGGAGGCGGGGTCGTGAAAGTGATCTCCGTCACCCGCCCGGGTCGTCATGGTGAGAAGGTACCTTTCCCCTTTGGTGAGGAAGGCGGGTTGGTTGAGCTTGAGGTAGCGGAATTCCCCTACCAGTTCGCCGGGATTGCCATCCTGCAGTTCCACGCCCGTTATTCGCTTGAGTGATTTTCCATTCCGTTTCCAGAGGGCGATCAAGTGAGGGCTCTTGAGCGTCCTTGGTTTCTTGCCCTCGCGACTGGGTTGGTCGCGTTCCTTTTCGCTGGGAATACCCCGGGCAGGCCGTAGAGGGCTTTCGCGGTCGTGGTCGTCCCACATACCCAAGTGGGAGACGGTCCGATCTTCGGAGAGCTCGAAGGAATAACCGATGACGCCGGTCAAGTCGTTCCTCAGGTTATGCCATCCGTCTTCAAGGATGAGTTGGTCGCCATCCGGCAAGCCAAGAGGCCGGGAATGTCCCTGATTGTGAATTCTGAGGAGGTCCTCGAGCATTTGCTTCGCTTCATCATCCGCCTCATCCTCGGAAAAATCCCCTTCCTCCTGAAGGTTTTCGCGGAGGTCGTGAAAGGCCGCAATGATGGCTCCGCCCCTTTCCCCGGGTGATGCCCAGGGACGGGCGAGACCTCCCCGAACGATTATTTTTCTCGAGCCTTTCCGGACGGCAAGGGCATCGTTTCCATAGGGTGGACCGAGGTGGCAAAAGAAATGACGGGGTCTTGGGTCGGACTGGTTTGGATCCTTCCAGTAAGCCAGTGAATCGAGGCTGTCCTGGGCCTCCGTGGGCTCGAGTTCCTCGCCCACGACACGGGCGAGGGTGGCAAACAGATCGGTCAGTGAGAAGAGGTTTCGGTTGATTCGGCCACCCTCGAAATTGCCCTTCCAATAGAGAACGAAGGGGACGCGGTGTCCACCTTCCCAGATTTTCGCCTTCTTTCCCCTCAACCCACCGCTCTCGGGGTTGGGTCCGTTATTGTCACCGACGTTGGGCCCATTGTCGCTGGTAAAGAGGATGAGGGTGTTTTCGATCAGTTTGCGGCCCGGGCGACGAGGGTCGTTCGTCTCGCCCAAGGTCTTGAGCAGAGCACCGAAGGCGACGTCGTTTTCCAGCACCATGTCTTCCCGCTCGCCACCCCTTGAGCCATCAGTGTAGGCGCTTTGCCCCTTGATCCGAACGCCGGCTATGGATTCGGGCACGGCGTATGGTCCGGTGACGTTTTGCTGGAGGTGGTTGGCGTTCGGTACGTAGTAGAGGAAGAAGGGGTCCTTGCCCTTGGCTTGGCGCTTGACGAAGGCGATGGACTCCCGGAGGTAGTCGGGCCCAAGTCGGGCCAAATCCCAGTCGGGGGAGGCGAGGATTCGCCCTTCCCGTCGCTTCATCCCGATCCTCTCCATCCTTGATCGATCGGAAAAGATCCAGCGGTCGTTGCGTAGGTAAATTCTGGGCTCGGTATCGAGAGGGTCCTCCGTGTTCCCGGGGACCCCGAAGAATTCGTCGAAGCCATGATGGGTGGGGCCGTCCAGGACGGGCTTGGTAAAGTCGACGTCCTGAAAATCGAATTCATCCGCGGGTTCGCCATGTCCGTCGTCGAAATCCATGCCCACGTGCCATTTCCCGATCGCGCAGGTGACGTACCCCTTCCTTTTGAGCATCTCGGGAAGGGTGGTCAGCGCCCGTTGGATCATGGGAGGGTTCGGGCCGTGGGGGAGCCATCCCTGTTTCTTGAGATAGGACCTGTGCGAGAGCCTGCCGGTGAGGAGGGAATAGCGCGTAGAGCTGCACATGGAGGCCGGGGCGTGGGCATCGGTAAAGATCATTCCCTGTCTGGCGAGCTTCTCCAGGCTGGGTGTCTTCAAGGTCTTGGGGATGGCCTTGGCGCCGGGCGCAAGACGGATTCCCAAGTAGGCGCTGGTGTCGCCGATTCCCATGTCGTCGGTCATGAAGACGACTATATTCGGCTTCACGGATTGGGCCATCGACGGATCCGCCCAAAGCGTAGAGGCGAGAAAGACCCCCAAAAGCCGAACGGAGATTTTCATAGAGGGGTTCATAAATCGAAAGAAAGTTCGAGGTGCCTGCGAACGATCATTCAGGCGCCGATTTGGGCTACCAGCAAAACGAGGCCGATGATCGCAAAACAAAGGACGAAGCAGGTAAGGAAACCGAATACGTCGTACTTGCTGGGACGCTGGAACTCCAGGCTGGAATTAGGGAAGAGCTTGTTTTTGTCGAACCGGTCGGGGTTAGCGTAGCTTTTTTCCATTTCGGCCGCATCCTTTTCCGGAATCGGATCGACCGGGGTCTTCAGTTTTACGTAGAGGCGATCAAGCGCCTTCTTGTCGTTAGGTTTGGTCAGAAGGCTGGCAATGATCATGACGAGGAATGGAGCGATGATCTTGAAAGGAAGGTCCAGGGTGGCGAGGGTGGCGTTGCGGACTTGGGTCAAATCGTACCCGAGAATCTTGTCGTAGAGCAACATGTCGAAACGGAACTGCCCTTTTCCACGCTTTTCGCCATCGGTTTCCTCCACCCCATCCGACCAGTAGATTGATTTTCCTCCTCCGGTTTCAGTTTTCACGTTTGATTGGATGAGGTCGGGGTTGGTGCGCAGGCCGGGAGCAGCGGCTGGGATGAGCCTTGGCAAAACGAAGAAGCTCAGTACGCAGAAGGCGATGGTAATCCAACCCGCCTTGGTTGTGGCCCGGCGCCAATACATGCCGATCCAAAAGAGGGCTGCGAAGGTCATGGGCACGATCCAGGTTTGCTTTAGGATGGCAAACATATCGTTGATCATCATTGCTCCCACGACTGCGCCCAGCACCACGATGCCACCAGTTGCGCGGCCCAAAGCCAGGCAGTCGCGCTCGCTGGCCTTGGGGTTGAGGAAGGGTACGTAGATATTTCTTACAACTAGGGCCGAGCAGACGAGCATGTAGCAATCCACGCTGCTCATGAGGGCGGCCAAGAGGCAGGCGAGCATGAGGCCGACGAGACCGATTCCCAGGGGGCCGAGCAATTCCTTGGTGGCCGTTCCCCAAGCCATGTCGGCATCCTTCATGAGGGTGGCGTCGTTTCCGAACAGCGTCAGGACGATAAGAGCGGTTATAACCCATCCAATGGTACAAAAGCGCTTGATGAAGTTCCCCGTTACCAAGCCGATGCGGGCATCTTGTTCGCTTTTGGCGGTTCCGCCTCCGGTGACGATAAAGTGCGGGGTGAGAACGATGCCGATCATGTTCATGATCACGATTACTATAATAGCGTAAAGAGGGAATTCACTGGCTGCGTCTCCTCCCAGAATCGTGAAATTACTGGCTGGCAATTGTTCGTGCATGACGCGAAATCCATCGGTCCAGGAATCTTCGGGAGAACCGAATTTCTTAACGACTGCATGCAAACCGAAGGGAATAAGCAGTACGGAGAGGAGAATGATGCAGAACCCCTGAATGAGATCCGTCCAGTAAGCGGCTGCGATCCCTCCAAGCACGCCATATAAAGTCACCACGATGGCTACGATCGGGACCAGGACGTACTCGGTTTGCATACCGAAAAGTTCGGGGCCTACCAGTGGAACGGATACCTTTCCGATCGCAGTGAAGAGCATCGCGCCATAGACCATGTAATAGAAGCATCCGAAGATGGCGTAGGCTACTCCCATCTTCTTGGACTGGTAGCGTTCGACGAACCAGTCCCCCAAGGTCAGGCAGCGCATGCGTCGGTACCAGACTGCGCTGATCCAGTAAATCGGAGTGACGAACAACCAATACATCACCCCCCACATGCCGCTCATGCCGTTGGCGAAAGTTCCCCGGGCGGTGTTCACCGGATCGGCGGACCCCGTGCCTGCTCCAAAGGCGGCGAAGGTTTGGAAGAGCTTCCCGAATCGACGTCCGCCCATGAAGTAATCCTCCTGTCCCTTGATTCGCTTCATGGCCCAAACCCCGATAGCCGCCATGCCGGCGAAATAACCAAAGAGAACAATGTAATCTATCGCTTCCATTAAGGTATGAAACTGAATTCGTTTCAGAAAGGGCTTGTTTGGCAACGAAAAAGGTTCTGCTTGCAGCCTTTTGACCAAGGTTAGTTTAGTGTTTACCTCCTCTGCGCGGAAAACGTAACTTGGATTCCAGTCCTTATTGATTTGGACAAACCTCCTAGATTCGACTCGACTAGCGAAATCGTGAACACGCAAATTTTTTCCACCAAGCAGGAGATGGGTGAAGCCGCCGCCGCCCATGGCCTATCCAAATTACAGTCAGCCCTCGAAGCAAAAGGTTATGCCTCCTTTATCGTAGCCACCGGCGCGTCCCAGTTCGAGACTCTGGCGGAATTGGCCAAGGCGGATTTGACTTGGGACAAGATGACGGGTTTTCACCTCGATGAGTACGTCGGGCTCCCGATCTCTCATGACGCTTCCTTTCGGAAGTACTTGTGGGAACGCTTCGTGAGCAAACTTCCGCTCCCTCTTGCGGCCTTTCATTTTCTCGACGGCGAAGTCGATCCAGATGCGGAATGTCGGCGGGTCAGCGCCCTTATTGAAGAAACCGTCATCGACGTTGCGTTCGTGGGAATTGGTGAAAACGGGCACCTTGCCTTCAATGACCCGCCTGCCGATTTCGAAACCGAACGCCCTTACATGCCGGTCGATCTGGACGACGCTTGTCGGCAACAGCAATTCGGAGAGGGCTGGTTCACTGATTTCGAATCCGTCCCGAAGAGAGCCATTTCCATGTCCGTTCGTCAAATCATGAAGAGCTCCACAATCGTTTGCACCGTTCCCGACGAGCGCAAGGCCGAGGCCGTCAAAAACGCAACCCAAGGGCCCGTTACCCCGGAGGTGCCGGCTTCCATCCTCCAGGAGCATCCCGACTGCCATCTCTTTCTTGATGCCGCGGCCGCTTCCCTCGCGTGAAGCCTTTCGACCTCCAGGTAAACGGTTACGCAGGCACCGATTTCTGCTCCTCGACACTGAACGCGGAGCAACTTAACCTTGCTTGTCGGGCTTTGGCCGACGATGGAATGGATGGCGTTCTCGCCACCTTCATCACCGACGACTTTGACAGCCTTCTTGCCAAGCTATCCAACCTGGTTCGCTTGCGGGAGGAGGACGAGTTGGCGAGACGGGTGATCGCCGGCTTTCACGTCGAGGGACCGTTTCTCAATCCTGCCCCCGGTTACATCGGGGCGCATCAACCCGAGCATGTCCGCTCCGCTTGCGTGGAAGATGCCCAGGCTATTCTCGAAGCCGGGGCGGGGCTTGTGAAACTGCTTACGCTCGCTCCGGAGCAGGATTCCGAAGCCACCGTCACGAAATTTCTCGTTGAGCAGGGAGTGGTCGTTTCCGCAGGGCATTGCGATCCATCTCTCGATCAACTTAAGGCGGCAATTGACGGTGGATTGATCATGGTTACCCACTTCGGCAACGGTTGCCCCGTGGAGCTGCCGCGTCACGACAACGTCCTGCAGCGTTTCCTTTCGCTGCGGGAAGACCTCTGGTTTTGCTTCATTGCGGATGGGGCGCACGTCGACTTTTATGCCCTTAAGAACTATTTGAATCTGGTAGGAGTGGATCGTTCGATCATGACGACTGATGCCATTTCCGCGGCAACGCTCGGACCTGGCATCCACCGGATCTCGGGACTTCCGGTGGAGGTTGACGCCGACGGGGTCGCCCGTCGACCTGGCTCGGTCAACCTCGCAGGCTCTACCTTAACGGTACCGGTGATGATCCGAAACCTTTCCGAAGAACTTGGGCTGAACGATGGGGAGATTATCTCCCTCGTGGACCTAAACCCAAGGGTTGCGCTGGGCGTCTGATCCGGGCTTACTCTATTTCTTCTTCTGGGCGTAAAGCCAGTTCCACATTTCCTTGGAATTCCATGCGTCAGTCCAGGAATTGTGTCCGCGCCCCTCAATCTCCGAATACTTTGGGTTCCCGCCTGCCTTCTTGATTGCATCAATCATATCCCGGGAACGGCTTGGCTTGATTACGCGATCCATCTCCCCATGCCATGCCCAAATGGGAATTGCCTTGAGCCTTTTGCCGAAATTCAGGTCACCTCCCCCGCAGATGGGAACGGCGGCGGCAAAGAAACCGGGCCTGCGCTGGATGGCGTCCCAAGTGCCGTAGCCTCCCATGGAAAGACCCATCACGTAAATCCGCTTGGGGTCAACTTGGTTCTTCTCGTTGGCGACGTAGGCGTCGAGCGCTTCGAAGGCCATGCGCATGGAATCGGAAACCTTCGGCATTCTATGACCGAGCAACGCCCAATGAACGTCGACCCATCGCTCCCCCTTGGGCACTTGCCCGGCAAAGACGTGGGAATTTCTCTTTGTTCGCAACCCTGCTTTGTCAAAAGCACCGATTCCACCGGCATCCACAAGCTGTCCTTTGTTGTCGTTTCCGCGCCCTCCGGCTCCGTGGAAGAAGACGAGAAGGGGATACTTGTTTCCCTTTTCCATTTTGGAGGGGGAAGAGTGCCTGTAGAGAAAAGCGCCCGCATGAGGACTTTTCCAAGTTGCTGCAGTGTAGTTAGACAAGAGTTCGTCCATATTCTTGGCGCTGGTGAGTACCGGGGTGATCGAAAGAACGAGACTGAGTGCAAGGGGCGATTTCATATGACAAGGGATTGAAAGACTATGGGCAAGAACTCATCAAGACTCCGGTTATCGTGGTACGGGTTTTCCGAAAATCTGGATCTCATGGATGGACCAGAAGAGCCCGTTTACGCGCCCGGTCTGGGTGATCTTGAGAAACTTTGCCTCCGTTGTCGGGAAGGAGATGTCGGTCAAGGGGTGCTTGCCGGACCCGATGGCTAGGGGGTTCGACCACTTCTCCTCGAGTCTAGCTGGATCCGGTTGACCTTGGAAACCGCCGGAAGTTCGACCTGCACCCACATGCCGGGCACTTGTGACGTTCCGGTGTCGTAGCGGCTTTTACCATTTCCATCGATGCATCCTCCAAGTTTTTCGGCCCCGTGACTGGCGGTCAGTTTCCATTTTTTACGGTCCGGCATGAGGGGAGGCTCAAGTTCCTCCAGTTCGGCTTCGGTCCAGGGCAGCAACCGGTCGCCCGAATCCTTGCGGATACCGGCCACGAAGTTCTTCGTGATGGGTCCACCGTTGTTGCCGAAATTGTTCCTGACGTAGGTCGAGATGGCGGATAGAATGGGCATTTTCATTTCACCAGCCTGAATGCAAGGGAAGGTTTTGACAAAAAAGAAATCAATTAGACCCGATAATAGTTACGTCTCATGACATCACTTTTCTATCTTGAAAGGAGTGAAAATGAATTCATTACTGGTAGTATGAGCGATTTGGTAAGGCAAGCGGTCGACAAGCTCCGGTCAGAGGGTTTGCGGGTGACCGAACAGAGAAGGGCAATCCTTAAGGCCTTGTCCCAGTCGGAGAGCCCCAAGTCTGCCGACGAAACCCATGCCGCTCTTCCGGTGGATACCTGCGACCCGGTGACGGCCTACCGTTGTCTGGAGCAATTCGAGAAGGCGGGGGTAGTGGAGCGGGGCGTGCGGGAGAATGGGACCAAGGTTTATTGCCTGGGACACGGTCACGGTCATCACCATCACTTAACTTGCAGGCAGTGCGGCCGTACGGAAAGGATCGATCTTTGCATGGGGGAGGAAATGGAAAAGGTCGCTGAGGGATTCGGCTTTACTGAAGTTTCGCACGTCATGGAGGTCTTCGGCGTGTGTCCGAGCTGCGGCTGAGGTTTCTTGGTTGATTCCTGGAGTCGAAATGAGATTATTCGCGGAATGAACAAAGTTAGGATCGGAATCGTTGGGATGGGTAACATGGGCCGTTTTCATGCCCAAGACCTTCGCGACGGCAAGGTGGAGGGGGCGGACCTCGTTGCCGTTGCCAGCACTTCCCCCGAGAAATTGAAGGAATACGGTGAGAAAGGATTGAAGGTTTTCGGGGGCGGGGAGGAAATGATCCGGTCCGGGGAGATCGACGCCATCGTTATTGCAACCCCTCATTACCAGCACGTTTCCCTCGGTATTCAAGCCCTTGAGGCAGGCTTGCACCTGATGGTCGAAAAGCCCATCGCGGCGCACAAGGCGGATGCCGAGCGCCTGATTGCCAAGGCTCGTGAAAAGGAGCAATTGGTTTTTGCAGCCATGTTTCAGCTTCGCGTGGAACCTCGCTACCTCAAGATCAAGCAACTGGTCGAGTCGGGCGAGCTCGGTAAGCTCATGCGGGTAACTTGGATTATGACCGACTGGTTCAGGTCGGATGCCTACTACCAGAGCGGAGGCTGGCGGGCGACCTGGAAAGGGGAGGGCGGTGGCGTGCTTCTCAACCAGTGCCTGCACCAACTCGACGCCATGCAGTGGATGGTGGGAATGCCGAGCTTGGTCAAGAGCGAGGTCGGCATCGGCAAATGGCATGACATTGAGGTGGAGGACGACGTGTCCTGCTATATGGAGTTTCCCCATGGGGCCACGGGCTTTTTTCTTACCTCCACCGGTGAGACTCCGGGCAGCAACCGTTTGGAAATTTCAGGAACCAAGGGCCGTCTCCTGCTGGAGAACGACCGCCTAGTCCTGACCCGTAACGCCGTCCCGTCGGACGAATGGTGCAAGACTTCGAAGATCGGCTTCAAGCAACCCGAGACCACGGTTGAGGAAATCGAGATTCCCGTGGCGGAAGACCCTCATTCCACCCTTATGACCAACTTCGCGAACGCCATTCTCAAGGGAGAGAGCCTTATTGCCCCCGGGGAAGAGGGCCTTGGGTCCGTTGAACTGGCCAATGCCATGCTTTTCTCGGGTCTTCTCGAGGAACCTCTCGAGTTGCCCATGGACGGATTGGCATGGGAGGATAAGCTCAACGAGTTGATCTCCACCTCGACCCACGAGAAAAAGGTTGTCGAAGTATCCGGAGACGATTTCTCTTCTTCCTTTCGCCGTTAGCTCTCTCTACTTTTACCAATCCAAAACCCCCGATAGCCATGCCCTTTCGATTCACTGGATTCGCCGACGAGGCGGAGAAGACCCTCGCCGGTCAAATTTCAACGCTCCGGGAGGTCGGTTGGTCGGCCATTGAACTGCGTCTTCTCGACGGCAAAAACGTGTGCGACCAGACGGACGACGAATGGAGGGAAACTTGGTCGACCTTGCAGAGGGAAGGTATAGAGGTGGTGGGCTTCGGTGGTCAAATCGGCAACTGGGCCCGGCCTGTCACGACGGACTTTCAGGTCGACTTGGATGAAATCCGCAGGGTCGCTCCTCGTATGAGGGAGGCGAACTGTCGGTTTTTGAGAATCATGTCCTATCCGAACGATGCCGAATCTCCCCTTCCCAAGGAAGCATGGAAAAACGAGGTCGTCGGAAGGTTGAAGGAGTTGTGCGCGATTGCCGAGGGGGAGGGGATCGTGCTGGCCCATGAAAACTGCAACGGCTATGGGGACAACCCGGAAGGGTATCTGGAACTGGTGGAGGCGGTGGGTAGCTCGGCTCTGCAACTGATCCTGGATACGGGGAACAACAGCCTTCACGATAACGATGTGGAGGTCACCTGGAAGTATTACGAAGCTTGCCGTGATCAGATTGCCCACGTCCACGTCAAGTGCGCCAAGCCTTCGCCCGAGGGAGGGGACTACGTTACCTGTCATGTGGACGAGGATCCCGTGCAGGAGAGAATCTTCCGCGACCTGGAGGCCACCGGCTACGACGGATGGCTTTCCATCGAGCCCCATATCAAGGCGGCGATTCATGCCGGCAAGGACGTCGATGACTCGGGTGATGGACGGATGGTCTGGGTAGAGTTTGCCAGGAGGCTGGAATCCCTTGTCTCAGGGATTTAAATCTTCCCCGTTTGGAATTACTTTCTTGCTTTGCCCTCCCCAACCCCTTCACTTTGTAGCTTTCCCCTATTTCACCCAGACATGAAAATCCTTACCCTTGCCTTTTTCGCTCTGCAATGCCTGTTCGCCCCCATTGTCTTGGGAGACGAGGAAGAGAAAAAGATTGCCGAGGCGATGCCCGCCAAACCCACCGTTAAGCCCAAGAAGAGTCACAAGGTTCTGGTTTATTCCAAACCGAGCGGTTTCCGTCACGGGTCCATACCGACGGGTATCAAGGCCCTCCGCATTATGGCTGAGAAGACCAAGGCCTTCGAGGCCGTCTTCACCCTCGAGACTGCCGAGTTCACCAAGGAGGGCCTTGCCAAGTACGACATGATCATCTTCAACAACTGTACCCATGTGCAGAAGGCCTTCAAGGAGCAAGCCCAGAGGGATGCCATTCTCGGGTTCATCAAGTCGGGCAAGGCCTTCGTCGGTTTTCATTCCGCTTCCGACGGAGGCATGCCTCAGTGGCAGGAGTACACCGAGATGATCGGCGGTTGCTTTGCCGGGCACCCCTGGAATGCGGGCGGCAAGTGGCCGTTCTTCGTGGAGGACCCCAAGCATCCCGTGAACATGGCCTTCAAGGACGAGGAATTTACCTTTTCGGACGAAATCTACCAATACAAGGGTTACGACCGTTCCAAGCTCCGCATTCTGATAGGCCTCGACTCGGTCAAGTCGGGAAAGAAAGGGAACTCCCCGGCGAACGATTACCCAGTTTCGTGGGTGCGCTCCTACGGTAAGGGGAAAATCTTCTATTCCAACTTCGGCCACAATAAGGCAACTTGGTGGACGCCATACATGCTGCAGCATTTCCTGGACGGAATCCAATGGGCCCTAGGGGACGTCGAAGGCCCCTCCGATTCGATTCCCCAGACCAGGAACGTAAACTAGTTTTTCAACTATCCAACCCAAACTCATCATCATCCTCATGAAAGAACAAGAAATAGTCAGTCGCAGAAGCTTTATCGGTTCCACCGCATTGGCGGGCGCCGCCGCCACTTTTCCCTATGTGGCCAAGGGAGAGAACCTACAAAGCGATACCATTCGCGTGGCCGCTATCGGACTTGGCGGAAGAGGTTCCGGGGCAATTGATCAAATCCTGAGCGCGCCCAAAGACTTGGAGAAAAGCAAGGGAATCAAGTGTAACACCAAGCTCGTTGCCGTTGCCGATGCTTTTGCCGAAGGGGCTAGCGTTCAAAGGAGACTCGCAGGTTTCAAGAAGAAATTCGGGGAGGATCGGGTCGACGTGGAAGGCAAGATCTTCAATGGTCTGGACGCTTACAAGCAGGCCATCGACAGTGGAGTGGACATGGTGGTCATCGCTACCCCTCCAGGCTTCAAGCCCCAGCAGTTCGAGTATGCCATCAACCAAGGCAAGAAGGTCTTCATGGAAAAGCCCGTGGCGAGCGACGTCATTGGGGTAAACCGAGTTCTGGCATCAGCCAAGAAGGCGAAAGAAAAGGGTCTCTCGGTCGGCATTGGCCTGCAACGCCGTCACGAGGAGCGCTACATCGACTGCGTAAAGCGTCTCCAGGACGGGGCCATCGGCGACATCAACCTTCTGCGCGTATATTGGAACGGTGGAGGAATCTGGCACCGCCCCAAGCAGGAGGGCATGACGGAGATGGAATACCAAGTTAACAATTGGTACCATTTCACTTGGGCATCCGGGGACCAAATCTGCGAACAACACATCCATAACCTCGACGTCGGTTGCTGGATCAAGGGAATGTATCCGGTCAAGGCCAACGGCATGGGAGGGGGCGAGATGCGCATGGGCGGAGACCGTTCCCTATCCCAGATTTTCGACCATACCTTCGTCGAGTATACCTTTGAGGACGGCACCAAGATGTACAGTCAGGGCCGCCACCTTAAGGGCGGATGGAGTCACGTGGCGGAGTATGCCCATGGCTCTAAGGGTACTTCCAAGATCGCTTCCCACATCGAGCCTTTCGAGGGCCATGGCGACCCGATGAGAATCCGCGGCGGCGGAGGCGGTCATTACCAGGAGCAGAAGGACTTGATCGAGAACCTTCACAAGGGAGGCTATTACAACGAGGCCGAGTACGGCGCCATGAGTACTTTTACCGCCATCCTTGGCCGCGAGGCGTGCTACTCCGGCAAGGAGATCGATGCGGCCAAACTTCTCAAGGACGGGAGGGATTATGCCCCCGGTATCGACGAATACACCTACAAGACACAGCCGCCGATCGTTCCCGATGCCAAGGGCCTATACCCGGTACCCACCCCCGGTAAGTACAACCCGTTTGCCTGATAGGTTCCCTCGACGGAAGCAATTCCTTTCCCTTCCCCATGCGGAGGCTCTCGCTGGGTCGCTTCAAGTCGCTCCGGCTGACGACGCTTGCTTCCAGCCCGGAATTCACCAATGATTCTTTCCGACACATCCATTCTCTCGGCCATCGACCAGGGCAATATCGTAATTGAGCCTTACGACCGGTCCTGCCTCGGCACCAACAGTTACGACGTTCACCTTTCCCCCTTCCTGGCTTGTTATCGGGACGAGGTGATTGATGCGAGGAAACACAACCAGGTCGACCGCTTCGAGATACCTGAAGAGGGCATTGTGCTTCGGCCCGGTAGAACCTACCTTGGTTCGACCCGGGAATATACGGAGACTCGTCGATACGTACCTTTCCTAGAGGGTAAGTCGAGCGTAGGCAGGTTGGGCATAGACATCCATGCCACTGCGGGCAAGGGGGACGTTGGATTCTGCAACCACTGGACCCTTGAAATCTCCGTTTCCCAACCAGTCCGAGTCTATTGCGGCATGCCGATCGGCCAATTGATTTATTTCCTGGTCGAGGGCGAGGTGGAGGTCGACTATGCCAGCAAGGCATCGGCCAAGTACAACCAACGTACACCCGAGCCGGTCGAGTCCATGATGTGGAAAAACAGCTTTTAGGTTCTTGGAAGATCCCCTGCACCGCGAAATCCTCGAGGAACATTCCCGCAACCCCCTCCATCTGGAAAAATTGGAAGGGGTCGTCCAGAAAGGGAAATGGAAAAGTTCCAGAACGGGCAACCAATGTACGGTTGAAATTCTTTTCGACAATGAGTCCATTGAGGATATGCGAGCGAAGGTCGATGGTTCGGCTCTCGCCATTGCATGCGCTTCTTTGATGGCATCGGAAATTCGGGGGATGCCCCGTAACGACGTCCTTGCCTTGAGCCATTCCGTCGTCGCCTACCTGGAGGCGGGGACCGAAACCAATTTGCCGGGCGACTTGGCCGTCTATGAGTCCATTAGCAGATTCCCGGAGCGCCACGATTGCGCCCTCTTGGGTTGGCGGGCCTTGTTGGAGGCCTTGGCTTCCTGATCAGCGGTATCCTCGGTATCCGCCCCTACCGAAACCACGGCGGTTCCAGCCACCTTGTCTGGGGCGATGGGAGGAGTGAGCGTTATGCAGTTCGTAGCGAGCCTCGGGGAGTTCCTTGAGAAAGCGGCTTTGGACGAGCCGCACCGGCGTTCCCTTCTGGTTGGAAAGGGTAGGGAAGAGCAGGTGGAGTGAGCTCTCCGCCCGGGTGGTCGCGACGTAGAAAAGTCGTCGTTCCTCCTCAAGGTCCCCTTCACCATCGATGGCCCGCTTGTTCGGGAAAAGGCCGTCGGCCAGTCCGATGATGAATACGTGTGGAAACTCCAGCCCTTTGGATTGGTGGATGGTGGACAAACGGAGGCAACTCTCGCCGGGACGAACTACCCGGTCTCCCGATTCCGAGCTCAGAAGGACGAGCTGGGAAAGCATTTCATGGAGGTTTTCGTGTTTGCCTGCAAAATCAACCAGGCTCTCTAGGTCCTCCTCCCTCCTAGGCCAGTTCTCGTAAGTGGCCCGAAGATGATTCTGGTACCAGCCGTGAATGGCTTCGTCCACAACCTTGGCGGGTGTCGCGCTACCAGCCAGCAGATCGATCGAACGAAGGGTTTCCATGAGGTCTACCCAGTCCTCCCTGGCATCCGCGGGAACCTTCGCCACCAGGTCCGACTCCGCCAGAGCCTCGGTCACCCTCATCCCCTTCTCCTTGGTCCGACGCTCGGCCAAACCCAGTAGCTTGGCCGCTGTTTTCTCGCCTACTTTGGGCAAGAGACAGGCAAAGCGCATGAAGGCAGTCACGTCCTTGGGGTTGGCCACGAATCGAATCTGGGCAACGAGGTCCTTGACGTGGGCCTGCTCGAAAAATCTCAGTCCGCTGGTGATGACGAAAGGCAGGCCACGGCGGGAAAGTTCCACTTGTAGTTCCATGGCATGGTAGTGGGCTCGGTAGAGGATGGCGACGTCCTCGTAGCGGGCCCCTGCATCAACCAGGCTCTCGATTTTCCCCAGCACGAAGTCGGCTTGCTGGTAGGCATCCAGGGTAGGCACCAGGACGGGCAGGCTTGCGTGTGGGCGTGAGGGCTTGAGAACCTTGGAGTAACTGCTTTCTTCGTCCCTGCTGTCGAGGATTCCGTTGGCCAATTTGAGAATTTCGGGGGAGCTGCGGTAATTGGTCTCGATCTTGAAAACCGTCGTCCCGGGATGGCGCTGGGGGAATTCCATGATCTGGTCGATATCGGCTCCTCTCCAAGTGTAGATGCATTGGGCGTCGTCTCCAACGGCCATGATCTGGTGCTTGGCCCCGATCTTGTCGACGATTCCGGCCTGAAGGCTGTTGACGTCCTGATACTCGTCGACCAGGACGTGCGAAAACCTCTCCTGATAGTACCGGGCCGCCTCCTCGTTGTTTTGCAGGACCTCAAGCCAATAGACCAGGAGGTCGTCGTAGTCGGCCAGTCCGCGCTCGATTTTGGTTTCCTGGTAGGCACGAGCGAATGAGTCGATTCTGGCAAGAAGCTCTCCATTGGCGGGGTAGCGTCCCTTGGCGATGTCCTCCACCGGCGAACCGATGTTCCTGGCAAAGCTGATCAGTCCCTTGATCGGCTTTGCCTTGGGGTTTTCCTTGGTCTTGAAAAAGCTCGGGTCCAAGCCGCGTATGACCTCGTTGAGGAGGGAGTCGGAGTCTCCATCGTCAAGGATGGTGAAATTTCTTACCAAGCCTACGGAATCTCCGAACAAACGCAGAACTTGTCCTCCCACGCTATGGAAAGTGCCTCCGAGGAAACGGTGGGAACCAACCCCCGTCAATTGCTCGACGCGGTCGAGCATTTGCTTGGCCGCCTTGTTGGTAAAGGTCAGCAGCAAAATAGCTTCCGGACTGACGCCTTGGGACAGAAGATAGGCGACCCGGTAGGTGAGGGTTCGGGTTTTGCCCGAACCGGCCCCGGCAAGCACGAGGGCGGGACCGTCGGGGGCGGTTACGGCCCGGAATTGCTCCTCGTTGAGATCCGCTTTGAAATCGATTTCGGGCCGGTCCCGAACGGGCGGCGGGGAACCGAACATATCTTCCTCTTCATCCTCGTAGTCGTACACGCCAGCTAGCTTTCTCCCAAAGCGACCAAACGATCAAGCGTTTTCAATCAAGGTTCGCCTGCAGGGGGGCCAGATGATCCCGGTGGACGACTTCAAGCCTATTCTTACCGGGAAAGGCATCCAGAACCTCGGCGTTGGTCTTTCCCTGGATGAGGAGCAAATCGCTTTTCCCGAAGCGGCTTATTCCCCTTGCTATCGTCTTTCCCGAGGGGTTGATGATCTCGACCACCTCAGCCTTGTCGAAGTCTCCGGTCACTTCGCGCAAACCGCAGGCAAGCAGGCTGCCTCCGTTTAGAAGGATTGCTTCGCAGGCCCCATCGTCAATATGAAGGCTACCCTTGGGGGAAGGGAAGAAGGCAAGCCATTTCTTCCTCTCGTTGAGCTCCAACCCTGAGGGGGAAAAGAAAGTTCCTTCTGCATGACCGTTGACGATCTTCCCAAGGTCCTGCGGGTTTTCCCCGCTTCCGATGAATACGGCGCAACCGGATTTGGTAGCGATCTTGGCTGCCTCTATCTTGGTCGTCATGCCGCCGACGGCGGTTTTGCTGGAGGTACCCTGGGCCATTTCCTCGATTGATGGGGTAATTTCCGCGACGAAGGGTATTAGGCTTCCCGCCTCGGGGTGGGTCATGAGGCCTTTTGCGGTGGAAAGGATGACCAGCATCTCCGACTTGCCAAGCGATGCCAGGAGAGCGGAGAGGACGTCGTTGTCACCAAATTTGATTTCCTCGTCACTGACCGAATCGTTCTCATTCACGACCGGGATCACCCCTTTGTCCAAGAGGGCCGAAAGCGTTTCCTGGACCTTTTGGGATCTTTCCCTGCTTCCGAAATCCTCGCGAGTAAGCAAAACCTGTGAAGCCATGAGCCCGACGCTTTCCATGGTCTCGCTCCAGGCACTCATGAGCTGGCATTGGCCGATCGATGCACAAGCCCTAAGCAGGGCCAAGTCCTTTGGTCTTTCCACCAGAGCCAGTTTCCCCATACCCAGCCCTACGGCTCCGGAACTGACGAGAATGGTTTCGATGCCGGAGGAGCTCAGCCCCTTGATTCCCTCGGCCAATCGAATCATGCGATCCAAGTGAATGCGGCCTTCTCCTGCGGAAAGAATGCCCGTTCCCAGTTTTACGACGATTCGCTTCAATCAATGCTCCTGATTCTTTGGGTTGTTCCTGGGAAGGTTCCCGCAGTCGACGGGATAAGCCCTTGGCTCGTTTTCAAGGTTCGGTCAGACCTGCCTCAGATCCTCTTCCTTGGCCGACAGGGCTTGGTTGATTTGAGCCACGGAATCGTCCGTACTTTTTTGAACGTCCTTTTCCCCGCGCTTGAAGTCATCCTCGGGCAAACCCTGCTTCTGGGCATCCTTAAGACCGTCCATAGCCTCCTTGCGGGAAGCTCGCACCCCAATCCGTCCCTGTTCCGCAAAGCCTTGGGCCATCTTGCAGAGTTCCTCCCTTCTTTCTCCGCTTAATTCGGGAATGGGCAGACGAATTACTTCTCCCGTGACAACTGGATTGATGCCCAGTTTTGCATCTAGGAGAGCTTTCTCTAAAGGGGCCACCGAAGACTTGTCCCAAGGCTGGATCTGAATGGTACGGGCATCGGGAGTGGTGATGGCTGCGACGTCCCTGACCTTCATGCTGGACCCGTAAACGTCCACCACCACGTTTTCCACCATCGAACTGTTGGCCTTTCCGGTATGCAGAGTTGAAAACTCATGCAGGACGTGATCCACGGACTTTTGCATGTCCGCATTCATCTTGGAGAAAATTTCCTTGGGTTCCATAATTTGCTTTCTTGGTGGTTTCAGTTTTCCCAGTGATCACAGGGGAACACGGTTGGAGTGGGATTTAAGTCACGATCGTGCCGATTCCTTGCCCGGAGACGGCGGTACGGATGGAATGCTTTTGCTGGAGATCGAAGACCAGGATCGGCATGCGGTTGTCCATACAGAGTGAAAAGGCGGTTGAATCCATGACGGAAAGTCTTTTCTCAAGGCATTCCATGAAAGTGAGCCGATCGAACTTGACCGCGTCCTCATGCTTGTGCGGGTCCTTGTCGTAAATGCCGTCTACCTTGGTGGCCTTGAGGATGATTTCAGCCGAGACCTCGCTAGCCCGCAGGGCGGCCGTGGTATCAGTGGAGAAGTACGGGTTTCCGGTTCCGGCCACGAAGATTACGATGCGGCCTCTTTCCAGGTGGCGCACGGCTCTTCTTTGGATGTAAGGCTCGGCTAGCTTGTCCATAGCTATGGCGCTTTGGACCCGGACGACGGCTCCCATTTTTTCCAACCGATCCATCAGGGCAAGTCCGTTGATGACGGTTGCCAGCATTCCCATGGAATCGCCCGTGGTCCGGTCAATGCCCTTGTCGGCTCCCTGGAGTCCCCGAAAAATATTGCCTCCTCCCACTACAAGTCCAATCTCCACGCCCATGTCGGAGACGGCCTTTATTTCCTCACAGATGTTCTCGAGGGATTGGGCGTGAATTGGTTCGCCTTCGCTCCGGCTCCCCAAGATCTCTCCACTGATTTTAAGGATTATTCTCTTATATTGGCTAGACATGGGACCAAGTGCGTCGAGGATGCATCATTCTTGACTTTGAGAGGGCGACGTTCATTTTTGTAAGTTGAAGCCTGGTGGTGTAATGGTAGCACAGGAGTTTTTGGTACTCTTAGTTGGGGTTCGAGTCCCTGCCGGGCTGCCACTCAGATATAATTGAGTGTTCTAATGCCGCTCGTGGTCCCGAATGCAGGTTCCTTGTGATCGTCATGGTCCAGGTGGTGACTCGAACGGATTGAAGCTGTTTGCCTCGGGAGAGGGTGAAGGCGGTGCGCTGAATACATCCCCAAGTGGAACCTGCGTGGCGTTTTCGTCACCGCCTGCGCTTTCCTTGAAGGGATCCACGGCATTGCCTGACGCACTGCCTTCGAAGGGATCGAAGTTGGATGGTGGCGGTGGCGGTGGTGGCAGCAAGGATTCGGGTTCCGAGGCCGGACCCAGGGGTGGCGGTGGCGGGTCGTTGTTGCCGTCATCGAAGGGATCGAAGGTAGGTGGTGGTGGCGGTGGTGGCGGAAGAAGCGATTCTGGTTCCTCAGCTGGAGCGGGCGAATTTTCGTTGCCGTCATCGAAGGGATCGAAGGTAGGTGGAGGTGGAGGCGGAGGTGGGACGAAGGTTTCGGGTTCTGGGGCCGGTGGTGGTTCGGGTGATTCGTCGTTACCGTTGCCAAAAGGATCAAAGGTCGTGGGTGGCGCAGGTGGAGGAGCCACGGGTTCAGGTACGGGAGGCGGAGTTGGCTTGGGAACCGTAGGGGGGGGCGGCGGAGCTAAAGGTGACGGGACGGGCGTCGGAATCGTGGGCGGGGCAGGTTCAGGTAAAACTGGTGACGGGGGCGTAGGAGATTCCCCTGAGGATGAAGAATCCTTCCATCTCCTGGGTGGCTTTGAAGGGGCGGTCGGTGAGTCAACCTCTTCCTCTTTTGGAAGGGGTGGAAGAATGCCCCCTTTAGGAGCAGGGGGGGGAGTGGGTGGTTGCGGTTGAGCGGGTTGAGCGACGGTTCCGACCCGCTGGCCGGTCATCAAGTCTTGGATGGCTTGGCCCTCAATGAAGCGTATCTCGGCAATCTTGCGACCGGTCTCGTCCCATTCCGTGCAAATGCCGTCTTCCAAGCCGTTCTTGAAATTGTAGTCGAAAGCCTGCTGACCTGTGGAATACCATCCTTTGGAGTTGCCTTGCATCAAGTCTTCGTCGAAATCCGCAATAAGCCGTTTTTGCCCATTCTCGTACCAGGTTGTCTTCAAGCCGTGCCTCAGGTCCTTCTGAAAGGAAACCGATAGACTACGCTGGCCGGAAGGATACCATTCCGAAGAAGGCCCCTCCTTGAGGCCATGACGATAAAAGGTGGAGGACCTTCTGGATCCATCTGAGAACCATTCCAAAGCCTCGCCATGAGGTTTGCCGTTTCTCATGCCGACCTCGAAGGTCTTTGTGCCATTGGGATGCCATTCGCTTTTCGGGCCGTTCAACTTGTTGTCTGAGTAGGTCTCCATACGGAGTAATTCTCCGGTAATTCTGTATTCCTCCGATACGCCCTCACGAACCCCATTGGCAAAGCGAATGACCCTCCTTTTGCGACCATTGTAAAAGTACTCGGTTGTCTCGCCGTGTCTCTTGCCGCTCTTCCAACCTGAGACGGATTTCGTGGGGCTTTGCTCGAAGGTTTCTATGGCCTTGCCGGTAAAGGCTTTACCCGCACCTGAGGAGTTGACGTCGTTGTTGCCCAAGTGAACGATTCCGTCCTCGTCCTGATCGAGCCAGTGCAACATGACCGTATTGTCGGAGGTGGTGCTTACGGATGCGGGACCCAAACAGGAGGAAAAAAGAAAAACCAAGAGCAGATTTGGTACGAGAAGTTTAAACTTTTTCATCACAATCAGTTAATGCCGACAGGGCTACTTCGTTGCAAGAGGTTTTTCGCCGAGCGGAGGGGGGGGCGAGGTTTTCGAAAATGCCCGGGAGTGTTAATGAATCAATGCCTTCCATGGGGTTGCCATGCTGCGGATACCACCGAGATCAAACTAGCCCGAGCTCACTCGTTCGCTCGACTCCATTGGGTTCAATCCTGCTGCCTTAGAAGAAATTCCTCCAAGTCTCGCCTCTGTTTTTTGGAAGGGCGTCCCTTAACCGTTGGCATAGAGCACCCTAAGTTGATTCTCTTGGACTTCTCTTTCGCCAGCTCATGCTCTTCCTCGGGGGTCATGTCGAGGAAGCTCTTGGCGGCAACCCCGGCTGAAACTCTTTTTTCCAGCAATTCCACCACTTTGACGGTCTTAAGCAACGGGCCCTTTTGAATGTTTAGCACGTCGCCTATCCTGATTGGCTTGGACGGCTTGCCAGGTCCGTCATTGACCTTTACCCAGTTCCGCTTGCATGCGTCCGTGGCGAGGGATCGGGTCTTGAATTGACGGGAGGACCATAGCCATCGGTCGAGTCTCACGCTTGACATGGAAAATTTGTCCTCAGTGCGGAGAAAGCCTGATTTCAAGGGAAAATTCCCTGCCCGAATTGAGCACGATTTTCATTTTCCTGCCCTTCCTGCCGGGCAGGCGGATTTTGCTTACGTCCCCTGCCTTGATTCCGGTTCTCTGGAGGGCGTAAGGCAGAAAATTTAGGATTTCCGGCGGGTAGTCACTAAGGTCGGGAATTATGAAGTCCCTCTTGGAGGTCTTCAGGCCCTCGAGCACGAGTAGAAAGCGCTCCTCCTCATCGAGTTCCAGTCCTTTGGCTATACGGTTGATGGTCTTGCTTCCCGCCGACCGGATGCCGTTTTCAAGATCGTTGACGATCGAGGTGGCGACGCCACTCGCAATGGCTAGTTGGGGCTGGGTCATCCCAGTCCGCTTGCGCATGGCTTTGAGTTTTCTCCCTAGTGATTTGGATCCCTTGCTCATACAACCACCTTCAATGGTTGTGAGGCTTGTTGCAAGTAAAACTTAAGGAAGAATTATTTTTCCAGCACCTTGGCCCGAAAAGTTCCGCCAGAGGAGTTGAGGTCGTAGATCCCCGAATCATTTTGGTCCATGGGGGTCAACTTGAGAATGAAGCTTAAGTCGGCTGGCCAAGAGTCGTTTTCGGATCGATCAGTGGGGGACTCAAGGGATGAGTTACTCTCCAATGGAAGGGGGGTGCGGTCCAACTTTTCATCCCCGAAAAAAGCGGAGATTTGGTTCAGGACGTCCCGGACCTCCTTACGGTTTTGCATAACCAATCCCGTGGCGGCTACCAGAATCGTCAAGATTACGAGGTAGAGCACCCAGCTTGATTTTCCCCGGCTTGGCTTTGGGGGCCTTGGACCTTGGATTTCCTCGTCCCATTCTTCCCATTCCCTCCTCGCCTTCGATTTTTCTATGACGGCTCCTACGATGATGGACAGTTCGTACAAGACGTAAAGGGGGACCGTTAGGGTCAGAAGGCTTATGGGGTCGCCACCGGGCGTAATGATGGCGGCGGCAATCATGATGATGACCAAGACCAAACGTCGACTTTCCCGCAATTTGGCTACGGAGAGCATGCCTATCTTGATCAAAAGGATGAGAATAAGTGGAAATTCAAAGGCCACGCCGACGGCAAAAGTCAGCCAAATGACGAGGCTGTAGTAGTTCCCGGCCTCGGGACGATATACGTCGAGTCCCAGGACGTTGAAGGAAAACTCGATGGTAAAGGCTAGGGAAAGGGGCAGGATAAAGAAATAAGCCATCGCCGCACCAGCCAGAAACAGCAGGGTTGCGGCCAAGCAGCCTGGAAAGAAGATGCGTTTCTCCTGGGGCGTCAACCCAGGCACGACGAAGCTGCCGACGAAATAGAAAATAAGAGGAAGCGACAGGCCGAGTCCACCCAGGAAACAGATTTTCATGGCGATGAAAATAGGCGAAAACGAACGGATTACCTGTAGCAAGTTACGGTTTTTTCCAACCGAGAAGTGGCTCAGTATCCTCGTCTGGTGATGGGGGTCCGTGATACCCCATGCCTGCAGGTCCTCCTCTCTTGCATCCCGCAGCATCCTAAGATCCACCTCCTGTTTTTGGAGGGGCTTTGTGTATTCTTCGAGGCCGATGCTCTGGAGGTCGATATCAATTTCCCCGAAATCCTCCACCGCTGAGACCAGGGGCATTTGAAGGAGCTTGATCGAGTCCTGCATGAAAACCGCCACCCCGATGCATCCGAGCAGGAAGGCGAGAATCGATTTCAGGATTACCCAACGCAATTCCTCCAGATGTTCTAGGAAATGCATCTCATTGGGATCGGCCTTGTCGCGGTTCTCTTTCCTGAGGGCGCCGACCAGGCCTTTCTCCTTGAACTTCTCGCCAAAAGTCTTGGGTCCTTTTAATTTATCATCAGAGCTCATCTATGGGTGACGTTGAACTGTCCGGGGGTTGTTCGGGAAGGACACAGTATGCGGAAAAAAGGTTCTCCGTCCACGGCAAACGAATCAAAACGCAAAGAATCTCACGCCCGGGAACAAGTCGTACATTGACAAAGCGCCCAAAAAATAGGATGAATTTGCCTTCGTTTTAATTCTTGGCCTGCGCTCAAAAGACGACCGCTGGCCGCACAATACCTCAGAAGCTAAATAATCCTTCATACAATGGCCCAAAAAAAGAAGTCAAAGACTGCCAAGAACAAGAAACCCAAGAAGGCTCTCAAGAAGAGAGGTTCCGCCACGGCGCAAAGCCAGAAGTACGTATACGACTTCGGTAAGAAGACCGATGGCGACGCCACCCAACGCTCCCTTCTGGGCGGAAAGGGCGCCAACCTTGCCGAAATGGCTCGGATCGGGTTGCCCGTCCCTCCGGGTTTCACCATCACGACCGAGGTTTGCACCTACTTTTATGCGAACGACAGATCCTATCCATCCGTCCTCGAGGAACAGGTCAAGGCCTCGGTAGCTCGTACGGAGAAACAACTTGGAAAAAAACTTGGTGACCTCGAGAAACCGCTCCTGTTGTCCGTCCGTTCCGGGGCTCGGGATTCTATGCCCGGCATGATGGACACCATCTTGAACCTCGGCCTCAACGATGAAACGGTGGAGGCTCTTTCCCGCTCTTCGGGAAATTCTCGTTTCGCTTGGGATTGCTACCGTAGGTTCATTCAGATGTATGGTGACGTGGTTATGGGCGTCCAGAAATTACCCGGAGAGGAGCACGACCCCTTCGAGCACGTGATCGACTCTTACAAGGCGGAACTCTTCCCTAAGGAAAAGGGGGAGATCGACGACAACCGCCTCAACGTGACCCAGATGAAGGAACTGGTTTCCCGTTTCAAATCCTTGGTCAAGCAAAGGGCGGGGAGCGACTTCCCTACCTGTCCCTGGGAACAACTCTGGGGCTCGGTGGGAGCCGTTTTCGGCTCTTGGAACAACGACCGGGCAAACGTTTATCGGCGCAAGTACGGTATCCCTGCGGAGTGGGGTACGGCAGTCAACGTCCAGGCCATGGTTTTCGGAAATTCCGGAAAGAAGTCCGGTTCCGGGGTTGGGTTCACCCGAGATCCCGCGACCGGGGAAAAGGTCCTTTACGGTGAATTCCTTACCAATGCCCAGGGCGAAGACGTCGTTGCAGGTGTTCGTACGCCTCGTCCAGTTGCCCAGTTGAAGCGCGCTCTTCCCAAGGCCTTCAAGGGCTTGGTGGCCGTGCAGAAGAAACTCGAAAAGCATTTTACGGACATGCAGGATTTTGAGTTTACCATCGAAGACGAGACGCTCTACATGCTCCAGACCCGCAACGGAAAACGTACCGGTATTGCGGCCGTCCGGATCGCTGCGGAAATGGTTAAGGAAAGGCTGATTGACTGGAAGACCGCGATTAAGCGTGTTCCTGCCGAGCAGCTTGACCAAGTTCTTTCTCCCGTTTTCGACGCCGCCGCGGCGAAGAAGGCAACCCTTCTCTGCAAGGGATTGCCCGCCGGACCCGGTGCGGCCAGCGGCCGAATCTTCCTTAACGCCGAAAAAGCGGTGGTCGAGGCCAAGAAGGGGCCCGTCTTGCTGACCCGGGTAGAAACTTCTCCCGAGGATCTGCGGGGCATGATTGCCGCCGCCGGAATTCTTACCTCAAGGGGAGGGGTCTCTTCCCATGCGGCGCTCGTCGCCCGCCAGATGGGAAAAGTCTGCGTTTGCGGAGCCGCCGATCTTCAAGTCGACTACAAGGCCCGCACCGTAAAGGTTGCCGGAAAGACCTTCAAGGAGGGTGATTACCTCTCCATTAATGGAACAAGCGGCGAAGTCTTCGCCGGCGAGCTAAAGACGGCGCCATCCGAAATCATTCAGGTCCTCGTGGATAAGAAGCTCGATCCCAAGAAAAGCCGGGATTACCAGAATTACTCGAAGCTTATGAACTGGTGTCAGAAGGCGACCAAGATGGACGTCCGCACCAATGCCGATTCCCCAACCCAGGTAGCGAACGCAATTGCCTTCGGGGCGACTGGAATCGGACTTTGCCGGACTGAGCACATGTTTTTCGAGGGTAACAGGATCGATGCCATGAGGGAAATGATCCTAGCCGACGACGAGGCAGCCCGCAGAAAGGCAGTCAAGAAATTGCTTCCCTACCAGAGGCGTGATTTTCAGGGAATCTTCAAGGCGCTTAAGGGTATGCCCGCGACCATTAGGTTACTGGATCCGCCCCTCCATGAATTCCTTCCTCATGACGTTGCGGCTCAACGGGACTTGGCCAAGAAGCTTGGCGTTTCCCTAGCCTCAATCCAGAAGCGGGTTGAGGATCTTCACGAATTCAACCCGATGCTTGGCCACCGTGGGTGCCGCCTGGGTATCTCTTACGCCGAGATCACCGAGATGCAAGCCCAAGCCATTCTGGAGGCTGCCATCCAAGTCAAGAAAAGCGGTATTGAGGTGAACCCCGAGATCATGGTTCCCCTAGTTGGCTTCCCAAGGGAGCTCGAGCTTCAAGTTAAAGTCATCCACGAAACGGCCAAGAAGGTTTTTGCCGCCAAGGGAGAGAAGGTCAAGTATTTGGTCGGCACCATGATAGAGATTCCACGGGCCGCCTTAGTTGCGGATGAAATTGCGAAGACCGCCCAGTTCTTTAGCTTCGGAACCAACGATCTGACTCAAACGACCATGGGAATGAGCCGGGATGATTCCGGTAGCTTCCTGCCCAACTATACCGAATTGGACATCATAGCCGCCAACCCCTTTGCCAGCGTGGACCGTAGTGGAGTCGGTCAATTGATGGAGATCGCCGTCAAGAAAGGCAAAAGCGCCAGGCGCGCGATCAAGCTCGGTATCTGTGGGGAGCACGGAGGTGATCCAAAGAGCGTGGAGTTCTGCCATCAGATCGGGTTGAATTACGTCAGTTGTTCGCCGTTTCGCGTTCCCACGGCAAGGCTTGCCGCCGCTCAGGCTGCGGTATCCTAGCCTGGGCTCGCTTGAAGGAATTTCCAATTCGCTTGGAGGCGCTCGAGCGCAATGCGTTCGGTACCCTTCTCGCGTCGTTTGCCTGATGTTCTTTCCGGAGCATAATGTTTGAGGTCAAGGAAAAGCCGAGGCTTGTGGAGCGGGCTTTTCTGCTCTCGGTTATCTTGCGTGAAGACGAGAGGGAGGAGGCAGATTCCCTTCTCGATGAGTTGTCCGAGTTGGTGGAGAACCTTGGCATCAAAGTCTGCCGGAAGGTAGTGGCGCGTACGAGAAAGAGGTACCCGGGCCATATCTTGGGCAAGGGCAAATTGGCCGAGATTATCGGCCAAGTAGGTGAGCTGAATTGCGACGTAATCATCTTCGACAACGAGATATCTCCGGGGCAACAAAGAAACTGGGAGGAGGAAGGCAAGGTTTTGGTTATTGATCGGCACGAGGTAATCCTCGACGTTTTTGCCGAGCGGGCCCAGACCAAGGAGGCCAGTCTCCAGGTCAGCCTGGCCAGGCTTGAATATTCGTTGCCCCGACTAAGAAGGGCATGGACGCACCTTGGTAGGCAACGCGGAGGAGGAGTGACGCAAAGAGGGGAAGGCGAGGCCCAGATCGAACTCGACCAGAGAATGCTGCGCGACAAGATTGCCTCGACCAAGAAGGAGATTGCTCGCGTTTCGCGAACCCGCTCCACCAGCCGAAAAAAAAGGCAGCGTATCCCCCTGCCTTCGCTTGCCATCGTGGGATATACCAATGCAGGAAAATCAACCCTTCTCAATCGCCTTGCCGGATCGGACGTTCTTTCCGAGGACAAGCTTTTCGCGACCCTCGACCCGACAAGCCGCAAAGTAAGGCTACCGAGTGGGCGCGCCGTTGTGATTACGGATACCGTTGGGTTTATAAGAAAACTGCCCCATAGGCTGGTTGATGCCTTCAAGGCAACCTTGGAGGAAGCTCTCGTCTCCAACTTGCTGCTCCATGTCGTTGACCTTTCCCACCAAGAGTTCGAGAAGCATATGCAAACCACACTCGAAGTGCTCAAGGAGTTGGGAGCTGAAGACAAGGAAATCCTCACCGTTTACAACAAGATTGATCGTACCGACGATCAGTGGAAGCGACTCAAGGCCCGCAATCAAAAGGAAAACGGAGCCTTCATCAGTTGCAGGACAGGTGAGGGTATCGATGAGTTGCTCGAAATCATCGAGTCCAAGCTGGACGAAGGCCAAGCCGTCCGCTCTTATTTGGTTCCTCACAAAAAATACGCCTTGGTTTCAAGACTCCGCGAGCAAGGAAGCCTTGTCTCGGAAGAGACGGCTGAAGGCGGCGTACGGGTTGAAGCAACCCCACGGGGAAAGCTTGATCATCAGATGGAGGAGTTCCTCCTCGCATCGGGCTAAGGTAAAAGTCTACTTGCCTTTTTGTCTTCTCTGGTAATCGACCAAAGTTACCCGAAACATGCCGGCTGCAATCCAGAAAACGCCCGTCATGCAAAAGGACGTCATCCCGGCCACGACGTAAACGGACGTCGGATCCTGTGAGGGAACGTGGGGCATCAACACCCAGAACATGAAAACGAAAAAGACCGCGGACATACCCAGATCGACGAAGATGCCGAGCATGGACACGAGGGGCCGTTCTTCAGGGTTATCTGACATGGTGGGTATTCTTGTTGATATTCGACCCGTGGTCAAACCTATCCTTCGGACCGGACGGATTCCAGGATTCGCTTTTTGATCTCGGGGATGGACAAATCCTTCAGGACGCTTGGCTTTACCCGGTTGAAGGGGAGGGAGGGAAGGTGATCCAGTTGATCGTGCAGGCAGAGGTTGCGGTTGGCCGCCACCTCGTCCACCCGATCTATGGGGGTGAAATGAGGCGCCGACTCGAGAGCCTGGGGACATTCCTCAATGATTTCCCTAATCGTCTTGACGGCTTCGGCGAATCGATCGAGTTCATTCTTGGCGTAACTTTCAGTAGGCTCGATCATGAGGCCGAATACTTCCGGAAAGGCCACGGTCGGCGCGTGAAAGCCGAAATCGAGGAATAGTTTGCCAACTTGGGGAATCACTTGGGCCCGCGGAATGCCTGCTTCTTCCAGTCGCTCGAAGTCCGTCTCTTCAAGGGTAAGAATGAACTCGTGCATGCGGGGCGATTTTCCCCCGCAAGCAGGAAGGGTAGGGTAATGGGGCTTGAGCGCTTCGAACAGATAGCGGGAGGAGAGGACCGCCGTGGAGGACATCCTCGGGACGCCTTCCCTTCCCAGTCTCAGGAGGTAGGAGTAGGCACGGACCTTGTGGGCGAAGTTTCCCCAGTGCCGGTGAAAGGAACCGATGCTTGAGGAGGCGCTTCTGGAGCGGTAGGTCCCCTCCTCATCCTTGAAGATTTGTTTGCCGGGCAGGAAATCGGCCAGTTTTTCGGAAACCGCTACAATTGCGTCTCCCGGTCCTCCCCCTCCATGAGGGATTGTCCAGGTCTTGTGCAGGTTGTTGTGGACCGCATCGACACCAAGGGCGCCTAGGTTAACGACCCCGGCGATGGCGTTCATGTTCGCCCCGTCCATGAAGACCAGCCCTCCGGCATCGTGCACCGCCTTCGAGATCTTATGAAATTGATTCTCGAAAATTCCGGAGGTATTGGGGTTGGTTATCATCACTCCAGAGAGTCGCTCGCCGTATCGGCCGATCTTTTCATTGAAGTCCGCCATGTCGATGGTGCCTTGAGTATTGGCTTCCAAGTAAACGATGCCATCGGGAAACCCCGCCATGACCGCAGTGGCAAAATTGGTTCCATGGGCGGACTTGGGAATGAACACCACGTTTCTACCTTCTTCGCCCCTCTCCCGATGGTAGGCTTGGAAAAGCTTGAGCCCCACGAGTTCGCCTTGGGCGCCGGCGACGGGTTGGGTGGTGACGGCGGCCAGTCCGGTGATTTTGCGGAACCATTCCTGAATCTCGTACAGGATGGCGAGAGGACCTTGGCAGTCTTCCTCCGGGGCCTGCGGATGAACTTCGGAGAACCCGGGAAGGGCTGCGGCCCAGTCGTTGAGCATGGGGTTGTACTTCATGGTACAGGAACCGAGCGGGTAACACCCGTCGTCGGGGCTTACGTTCAGGTCGGCAAGCTGCTCGTAGTAATGGGAGAGCTCGTCTTGGGAAAAGCTTGGGAGATTCGCGGGCCCATCCCGGAGAAACTCGGGGGCGGGAGGATGCGGAACGTGCGCCCGCTGTTCTTTTTTGAGCCCGGGAAACTCCATGTTGAAAAAGCGGATCAGCTTCTCGACCGCCTCCTCGTCGTGTAGATCGGAGAAGGTGAGCTTGAGCAGGTTTCTTCCCTCGTGGGCCCTCTCCCGGCCGGATACGTCCACGCCGAGGTGAAGGTTGGCTTCCCTTCCTTTCGCAAGCAGGCCGGGCACTTCGGAATCCAGTTCCAAGACCACCTCATTGAAGGAGGGGGATTCGGGAAAAGCCAGCTCCACGCCTTCGCAGGTAAGGATTCCCTTCAGCGCCTTCTCCTTACGCTCGAGAGCCTGCTCGAGCGATTCCTTCATCCCCTTCTCCCCTTTCGCAAGCAGACTGGCCCCGGCAAGCGTGGCAAGGAAGGCCTGGTTGGAGCAAACGTTTGAGGTGGCCTTTTCCTTGCGGATATGCTGTTCCCTAGTGGAAAGCACCATGACGAAGCAATCCCTGCCGTTGACGTCTTTGGCCTTGCCGACGTAGCGCCCGGGGGTTGAGCGAAGGTCCCGCTTACTTCGATCATTGAAGCGGCAACCGAACAGCCCCAGCCCGGGACCCCCGAAATTGGGAGGAATGGCCAAGTGCTGGGCCTCACCCGCAATGAAGTCCACTCCCTCTTTGCCGAATTCGGTGGGAGGCTTGAGCCCTCCGCCGGCCAGGAGTATGGGATCGATGCATGCAACGGAGCGCATGCCCCGCTCACGCGCAAAGTCTGCGAGATCGTCCACTTTCTCAAGGAGTCCGAATTTGTTGACTTGGGGAAAAACGAAGGCGGCGAAGCCCTTGGTTGCATCCTCCCCCATCACCTCGAGGGCGGAAAAGTCGAGGCATCCGCTGGACGGGTTCACGGGGGCGATGGCGAATTCGATCTCGGTTTCCCGAACCAGGGTATCGAGGACCTCGCGATCTTCGTCGAAGAGGCTACCGGCAAGGAGAATCCTGGTTCCGCGGGGATTCGTCCGGATGGCGCAGGCGATGGCCTCGAAAAGGGCGGCGGGACGGTCGTAGAGGGAGGTGTTGATGGCCTCGAAGCCGGTCAGGGCGGAGAGGGCGCACTGGTAGATCCAATGGGTGACCAGGGTACCTTGGCTTCTCTCGGGCTGATAGGGCGTGTAGGAGGTCGTAAGTGGCCTCAATTTGGATACGGAATCGACGATGGGGTGAGTTTTCCAGACTGGGAGGAGGTCGCCGATGAAGGAGTTCCTGAGCTTTGTCTTCTCGGAAAGGGCGAACAGCTTTGCGACCGCTTGGTCGTACTCCAGTTCCTCGGGGAGGTCCGGGCCCTCCTGAAAGACAAGGGACTCGTCGATGTGGCTGAACAATTCGCCGGCATCGGCCAGACCGATCGAGTCGAGCATGGAACGGATTTCATCCTCAGTTGCCGAGATGTAGTGCCTTTGCGTTTCCCTGGGGAATTCCGAGGGGTCATAGTTCAGGTTCGGGCAACCCCGACCGTTCTTTATTTCTGATACCGCCATATAAGTAATAGGATACTCGGCTGGGTGGCCGAACTGAATGAAGAATAATTCACGTGGACAACTCTCATGGATATTTTCCAAGTGCTTTTTCACAAGTTCATGAGGTACATATTTTTGAGTTTTTCTTCCTCGTCCCCGGACTTGTCTAGGGTTAGGATGGACGCTCAATTAATCGCAGACCCCTTCCATCTATGAATATCTACGTTTTCAAGAACGACCAGCAGTACGGTCCCTACACTGCGGACCAGCTCCGCGAATTCATCCAGCAGGGAAGTTTTACCCTTGAGGACTACGCCTGTGGCGACGGCCAGAACTGGGTTCCCATTTCCCAGATTCCCGGGTTCGCCGCCGGGCAGGCTCAGGCCGGCCAACCCTTTCAGGCCCAATCCGCCGCAGGGACGACCGGAGGGTCCGCCACGAAAATGAAAGTCATGGTCATCCTTTTTGCCGTCCTTGGCGTGGCTGGCGTGGCTGCTTTGGTAGCTCTACTGGCGTCCTTTCTTGGAGATGATGAGCCTTCTGAGACTCCCCCCGTTGCCTCCGTCGAGACCGAGCAGGGACAGGGTGCCGAAGACGACAAGAATGAGGAAGAGGAAGCTGACGATACCGATCCCGTAGATACTCCGGAGCCTTCGACCGGTTCCACCCCTCCCTCCACCGCACCGGCACCCAAGCTTTCCGGGGTTTCCCTGCCGCAGCGACTTGGCCCGGATTCCCTGGCGGTTGCCCGCATCGACTATGGAAAGATTCTCGAGAAGGGGGGCGAGCAGCTTACGGCAATGATTCCCCTGGAAGGCAGTGAAAGGGAACGGGAAATCTTCGAAAAGATCTTGGGCGATCCCTCCACCGTGGGGTTGGACCCATCCGAGCCCGTGCAGGTTGCCCTCATGAGTCATCCAACCGACAAGGCCAGTGACAAACTGACCTTTAGCGTTGCCGCAAAACTGAGTGATTCAGGCAAGCTCAAGGGTCTTCTCGCACTGCTCGGCGGGGAGAAAGTCCCGGAACCGGAGAAAAGGGACGGCTACGACCTCTTCGTTGAGCCAAGAGCCGGGTTCTGCCTGGCCATTGCGGAGGATTTTTTCGTCGTGGTCGGCAACGACGACAAGGAGGTTTACGACACCTTGGTCGCCGAAGCCGAGCGGTTCGTTCTCGCCGACGGCTCGGGTTCCCTCGTCGAAGCGAACAAACCCTTTCAAGCCTTTGCGGGGCAGAGCCACGATGCCGCGATCTGGGTGAACGGTAGCTCCCTCAATCAAGTTCCCGGTTCGGAGGAAATCCCCGAGGAGTTCGGTGGCTTGATAGATTCGGGTACGGGTGTCGTCACCCTCGACTTCAAGGACGGGGAAGCGGTCCTTGCAGGTAAACTTCAAGTCCTCGAGGGATTCGAGAGATTCGGCGCGGGAGGACTTTCCCAGTCCGCTCTAGAGTGGATTCCGGCCAAGGCTTTGGCAGTCCTTTCCCTTTCCCTGGACATGAAGGCGGTTGAGAAATACGTCGAGGAGGTCCTTCTTCCGGCCTCCGGGGAGGAGGTCGATCTGGATGAACCCATTCCCAACCTCGGAATAAAGCCGAGGGACGTCCTGCAAGCCTTCAGGGGGGAGGTTTCCTTTGCTCTGACCGAATACTCTCCCTCACCCGGTGGAGCGGATCCTCAAGGCAGCGAATCCACTGGAGGTGATGAGCGGGTCGAGCAAGATCCCTTCGGGGGAGGCGGACCGCCTCCTGCCGAAGTCGACCCCTTCGGGGGAAACCCGGGTACTCAACCCGTCCCCGGGCAAGCATTCCCGGGTGGTCCCGGCGGGTCTCCCCCCGGTGGTCCGGGCGCGGCGGGACTTCCGGTTGAGTTTATCGCGGCCCTTTCCGTCGACCCTGCGAAGTGGGAAACGCTCAAGGCCGCCCCTCCCTTGGCCATGGCCATGGGTATCGCCATGCTACAGGGGATTTCGGTTACCGTGAAGGACGAGCGTCTGATCCTCGCCAGCAAGAAGCATGCGGCCGATGCGATGGAAGGCTCTTTAAAGGAGAAGGCGTCAGGCTCGGAACAGGGTTTGTTCAAGGAGAATGATTTTGCCCTCAAGCTGGACGTCGCCGAGGCCGCCAAGCTCGAGGACGTACCGCTCCCCCCTCCCGTCATGGCGAATGTCAAGGCGTTCAGTTACCTGGCGGTTACCGGAAAATCAGATGAAAAGGGAGGAGAAGGAGCCTTGCGGATCGGCTTTTCTAAAAAGGATGCCAACAGCTTACAGAGCCTTCTGGAGCTTGCTCCGATGCTGCAAATGATGATGGGAGGACCCGCTCGTCCGGGACAGCCCGATTTCTAGTAACAGAATATCCGAGCTTCAAAATATTCTAGCGCATTCTTTTTCCGTTGGACCAGAGGTGGTTCTCGGTCACCCGCCCCCTGGAATTGAAGAAAATTTCCTCACCGTGCATGCGGCCGTTCCAGACGCCGAATTGACCCTTGGCTCTGCCGTCGGCATTCAGTACGCGCATGGTGCCGGTGAAAGGCGCCCCCGTATCCTTGGAAAATATGGTGTCCTTGCCGTTAATGATGTGGGTCACGAATTGTAGCTCCGCTTCCTCCACGGTTCCTTCCCAGAGGTCTTTGTCTCCCGTTGCCCCGACCGTCGGGGCGACTGGTTGCTCGCGGGGAGGTGAAGGTTCGACGGACTTCTCTTCTTTTTGGAACCAACCGGTTCTTGAAACTTTTTGATCATCGGGACCGGGAGCCTCGGCTTCGCCGGATGTGGAGCCGGCCGAAGGGTTGGTCGGGAAGGAGGTAGGTGGCGTGGTTGCAGGCGGGGGGGGCGTCTGGGCCACGGAAGGGTCTGGGGAAGCCGGATTTACGGGTGTCGTCGGAACCGCCTCGTCGGCATCGGAGAAATCGGACCAGCGAGATTTCGGCTTTTCCCCGGCAGGGGGAATCACAGCCGGAGGAAGGGTGGATGGGGAAGTCACGAGTTCACCGTTACGCCAAACACCGGTGATCCTCTTTCCGTCAGGGCGGGCAAGGATTCCTTCCCCGTGCTGGAGGTCATCAAACCATTCCCCTCGGTAAACGCTGCCGTTGGATCCGACGTAGGTTCCCAAGCCGTGCCTTTTACCGTTCAGGAAAGAGCCTTCGTAGTAGGATCCTTCCGGCCAACGGTAGACACCTTCGCCGGTTCTTTGGTCATTGAAGTAATCCCCCTTGTAGCTTTGGCCGTTGCCCCAAAGAAAGGTTCCCAAGCCGTGGCGGTCGTCCGCCTTGAAGTCGCCGACGTAGGTGGATCCGTCGTTCCAGCGGTAGGTTCCCTTCCCGTCTTTTCTTCCCTTCCTGTCGATTTCACCCTCATAGGAACCGTCGGCAAAATCAATGGTGGTGGTTTTCCCGGAACGGCAACCCGCCAACAGAATGACGAGGACGAGGAGACTGCTACCATATGGGTTCTTAGGCATTCCCGTATCCAAGATTACTAAAAGCGATCGGGCAAGCGCTTAAATCGTAGGGAGAACCAAGCCCAGACAGAGGCATGGATCGAAGGAAGCAAGGTCACTCGGGTGCCAGCGTCCCGTAATCGGCTCCGAGGGGTTTTTACGCGATCCAGTCCTTGATTACTTTTCCGGCGACGTCCGTGAGCCTGAAGTCGCGTCCCTGAAAACGGTAGGTGAGGCGCTCGTGGTTGATGCCAAAGAGGTGGAGCATGGTGGCGTGGAGGTCGTTGGGATGGACCGGGTTCTCGTCTATGCCCCAGCCGATTTCATCGGTCTTTCCGTAGACTTGTCCGCCTTTTATGCCGCCGCCCGCCATCAACATGGAAAAACTGAAGGGATGGTGGTCTCGTCCCGTGTTCATTTTTCGCCCTCCCCGGTTCTCACCGAGCGGGGTGCGACCGAACTCGGAGCCCCAGACGACCATCGTGCTGTCCAATAGACCGCGCTGCTTGAGGTCCTTGATGAGGGCGGCGATGGGTTGGTCCACGGCTCCGGCGTTGTATTGGAGCTCGGGATCGAGGTTGCTGTGATGATCCCAGGAGGCATGTATGACGTTGATGAAGCGAACGCCTCGTTCGACCATTCGTCTGGCCAGCAGGCAATTGCGGGCAAAGTCCTTGTAGGTTTCGCCGCTCTTTCCTCTTCCTCCGATTCCCTTGGGTTCCGGCCGGTTTAACCCGTAGGCTTCCAAGGTGGCGGGTGATTCCTTGGATAGATCGCTCAATTCGGGCGCCGAGACCTGCATCCGCCCGGCCAATTCGTAGGCTGCGATACGGGCAGTGATCTCGGGATCGTGAATTTGCTCATATCTTCCTCGATTGATTCTATTCAAGGCAGCCAATCCTTTCTGTTGTAGGAGTGGGGGCAGTCCCCTGGGGTTATCCAGGTTGAGCACCGGCTCTCCCTGGGTACGAAAGAGGACGCCCGCATAGTTCGAGGGAAGGAAACCGCTTTGCCATAGAGTGGCCCCTCCGCTGGATCCTCTGCCTGCGTTGAGCACGACGTAGCCCGGGAGGTTGCGGGAATGGCTACCAAGACCGTAGGTGATCCAGGAGCCCATGGTAGGCATGCCGAAGCGGGATACTCCGCATTGCATCTGAAGCTGGCCGGGGTGGTGGTTGAATTCCTCCGAATGCATCGAACGGACCATAAGGATATCGTCCGCCACGGATCCGAGGTGTGGCACGAGGTCGCTGAACTCCATTCCGGACTGCCCGTATTTCCGGAAGGTCCGCTTGGTTCCCATAAGGGTCGCAGTGGCCGGCTTGATAAAGGCGAAGCGGGCTTTTTCGAGCACGCTTTTGGGAAGGCTTTGGCCTGCCATTTCGTTGAGCTTTGGCTTGGGGTCAAAGAGATCGACTTGGGAGGGAGCTCCAGCCATGAAAATGAAGATGCATGCCTTGGCCTTGGCGTCGAAATGCGGCTTGCGCGGGGTCATCGGGTCCCCGAATCCAGCTTTGTCGGAATCCGCCAGCAGGCCTTCCTCGGCCAGAAGGGAAGCGAGGGCAACTCCACCGATCCCGGAGGCGGAAGTGGCAAGGAAATCTCGGCGGGTGCGGAGCAGATGGCTGTCGATGGGATTCATGATGACGATCGTTATTCCCTGGTAAGGAATTCATCCATGTTGAGCATGATGCGGACGGTGGCGGCCCAAGCTGCGGTTTCAGGGTCGCCGGCAAAAGACTTGGCATCCTCCGGATTCTTCTCGTACCAGGATCGGGAATCCGCCAGCAGGTCGGAGAAAGCCTCTGTCTCATGCGGTTCGGGCGAGCGGGACACGCAGAGGCGAAAGCCGTGGGCTATGCGTGTCTCGTCACTGGGAGGAGCTTCCTTCAAAATGCGCTGGGCGAAGGCCTTGGCGGCTTCGACGAAGGTAACGTTGTTGAGCGTGACGAGGGCGGCAAGGGGTGTGTTGGAACGGTTGCGCTTCACACATGCGACGTTGGAGTCTGGGCAGTCGAAGGTGAGCAGGTTGGGGTGCGGGGAGGTGCGCTTGAAGAAAGTGTAGAGGCCCCTGCGGTAACGGTCGCTGCCCTTGCTCACGTTCCATTTGAAACTGTTGGCATAGGACAGGCCGGCGATCCCGGCGGGCATGGGAGGAAACACACTGGACCCTCCCACTTCTGAGGACAGAAGCCCTGCCGCCGCGAGGTTCAGGTCGCGAACGATCTCGGCTTCCACGCGGAAACGGTTTTGGCGGTGGAGCAGTTCGTTGTTGGGGTCCAGTCCGGCGAGTTCGGAACGGTGGTTGGAAGACTGCCGATAAGTGGCCGAGCGTACGATCAGACGGATCAATTCCTTGCGCGACCATTTGGCATCGTGGATGAAGTGATGGGCCAGCCAGTCCATCAGTTCGGGATGAGTGGGCGGCGCGCCCCGGACGCCGAAATCCTCCGGCGTTCGGACGAGACCGTGACCGAACAAGTGAGTCCAGATTTGATTGACGGTTACCCGCGGGGTGATGGGGTTGGCGGAATCGATCAGCCATCGGGCAAGATCGAGCCTGTCGACCGACCCTTTCGGGTTTCTTGGCTTGAAGGGATGAAGCAGGCTGAGACCGCCTTCTCGAACTTCATGGATGGGTTGCTTGAATTCTCCACGACGAAAGACGTACGTCTTGCGCGGGCTGCCTTTTCGTTGAGTAATTACTCTGACGTTGGTGGTCGATGGCTTGGGGGCTTTTTTACGAAGGTCGTCCAGCTGTTTGCGGATCTTGGCCGCCACGGGGTCCGTCTTGGCGAAATGTTCGGCCAGCAACTTGCGCTGGTCATACTTGCGCTTGGGAGACTCCACCAGAAGCGCCTTACGAATGTTTTCGGGGGCGACGTCGGCGGAATGTTCCCCCGTTATGGCCATGATGCGAAACCGTCCGATGACGTGCCTGGAGCCGTATAGTTGAGCCATCTCAATGCGCAGGCTACCGGCTTTCTTGGCCGCAAGAGGTTGCGCCAAGCGAAAGGTTGCTTGATGGTTCATTCCCATTTGAGGGCTGATCGCCCAGCCCGTTTCGTCTTTCCGGTCGATGGCTGCCTGGACGGACCATTTGTTTTGAGAAAAGTCCGCCTTGGCGGATGAAAAGGGGAGAGGCTCTGTCTTTTGCGGATCCACAAGGTCGACGACGAAGGCCCGAAATTCGCTCAACACGAAATTGCCGTGCCTGGTCAGTCCGGGTCCCTTGGCGGGTAGCTTTGCATCGGCCAGAACTTCCAGCCGGAAACCCGTTAGGGGTTTGCCTCCCGTATCCGTGGAAAAGTTCAAGAGGAAGGTGGTCGTTTCGGGAACCAGTTTCTCCACGAATAGGCTGTCGTCCTCGCGAGCAACCAAACGGAAGTCGCCTTGCTTGGGTAGTGGGCCGAGCTTAAGGGGGTGATGAGTGATGGGGTCCTTGATGGCGGACAGTCGCGCCCTCGTTTTCTTCTCCCATAGGGCTTGAGCGTCTTTGCGTGAGGCCGTCCAGTCGTTAAGGGTTTTTTCGAGTGCGGAGACCTGCTTGTCGTGGGTCGCCTTGTCCTTTTCGTATTTCGCGAGGGCAGCCGCGGAGGAGGGAAGGGCGTAGTTGGTCTCATCCCCGTTGTTGTAGAAGGCGAAGAGCTGGTAGTATTCGTCCTGGGTGATGTTGTCGTATTTGTGGTCGTGGCAACGGGCGCAGGTCAAGGTGAGGCCGAGCCAGGCCGCGCCGGTTGTCTCGAGGCGGTCCATGACTGCGGCTACGCGCCATTGTTCCTGGTCGGTGCCGCCCTCGGTGTTGGTCAGCGTTTGCCGGTGAAAGGCGGTGGCCAGACGCTGTTTCGGGGTGGCCTCGGGAAGAAGGTCGCCGGCCAATTGCTCGACCGTGAATTGGTCGTAGGGAAGATCTTCGTTGACGGCCTCGATCACCCAGTCGCGATAACGCCAGGCGTTGGGACGTGCCCTGTCTTTCTCGTATCCGTCCGAATCCGCGTAACGGGCTACGTCGAGCCAGTGGCGTCCCCATCGCTCCCCGAAATGCGTAGAGGCAAGCAGTTCTTCCACCAGGTCGGGGTAGGAATTAGCGGACTGGTCCTTGACGAACTTATCGACGCGGGCAGGGTCGGGAGGCAGCCCGAGCAAGTCGTAATGCAGACGCTTGGCGAGTGTTCGCCGGTCGGCCTCGGGAGAGGGTGTCCGATTGAGACCTTCCAGCTTGGCGAACACGAAGCGATCAATTGGATTTTGAATGCCTTTTTCGTTTTTCAGCTTGGGGAGAGGAGGGGAGAGTATCGGTCTATAGGCCCAATGAATGGGATAGTCGGCACCTTCGCTGATCCACTGCTTGAGCACGTCGATGTCTTCCTTGGTCAGTGACTTCCCTGTTTTCTTCGGAGGCATAAATTCGTCCTCGTCTTTTGTGGTGAGACGGGCGATCAATTCGCTCTGGTCTGGGTTGCCCGGCATCACGGATTGGTAGCCTCCCAGGTCCTTGAGAGCTCCCTCTCGAACGTCCAATCGCAGATTGGCCTTTCGTTGCTCCTTGTCTGGGCCATGGCAATCGAAACAGTTTTCGGCCATGATGGCCCTGGCCTTAGTCGCAACCCCGCTTTCCGCATCCGCCGAGAAGGCGAAAAGAGCGAGAAGAAAGGATGACGGGAAGGAAAGATTCACCTTGTTTACCCTACTTGCCGTTTTCCTTTGAGGAAAGCAGAAATGATTTCTTTCGCTTGTTTTGAAGGGGTCAAGAAGGAAGCGGTCGAAGCGGTTTTCTTTCTTTCCAAGGATCCCCAAATTGGCTAAAAGGAGGATCGGCTGAATAGCTTGGCCCAAACTAGGAGAGGTGGCAGAGTGGTCGAATGTGCCTGACTCGAAATCAGGTGTGCCGCAAGGTACCGGGGGTTCGAATCCCTCCCTCTCCGCCACTATTCCCCGTCAAGAATTCGACTCGTAGAAGGCGTTGATCTTGTCGGATACGTCGCGGAACGATATGTCGGCCGAGTAGACGAGCTTGTACTCCTCGATTGCCTTTTCCTGATTCCCCATGGATTCGTGGCAGCATCCGAGTTCGTAGATGGCTTCCTTCTTTCGGTCGTCCATTACCTGAATCTCGTTCTTGAGGCTTTCGAACTGCTCGATGGCCATGTCGTGAAAGCCCTTACGACTGTAGCACCTTCCTAAGTGAAGAACGGCATCGAGGCGGACCTTTGCGTTCCTCTGGGCCAGTTGAAAATGGGGGAGGGCATCGTCGTAACTTTCCTTTTCGAAAAGGAGCATGCCCAGTTCGTAACGGTAGCCAAACTCGTTGGGGTATCTTTGCACGAGGGACTCGAGTTGAGTCCTCTGGTATTCCTCTTTTTGCACCCTGGTTTGCTCGAGAGACGCTTGTGCTTCCTGATCGTCCGGGTTTTCGCTCAAGGCCTTTTCCCAAGTTTCGATGGACTGGTCGAAATACTCGGCCGTGAGTTGCCGCTCCTTTTCCTCAAGGGACACGTCTCCTTGGCCTGCCTCCTGCTTTCGAGCCTCCTGAATCCAGGCTATGGCATTCTGAAGGTCACCGTAACGTTGGTAGTAATCAGACAGTTGGCGGTAGTGGTTGAGGTTGGCGGGTTCCTGCGTCACCTTCTCATAGGTTTGACGGATCAATTCCTCCAGGCTCTTGGCATCGTTGACGTTTTTAGAGGCCTGTTCGAGGGCTTGGGCTTCGTCCTCGTCCTTCAGTTGGGTGCGGAAATCTTCCGACTCCTCCCATTTCCCCTTGTTCATGGCCATAGCCACGGAGGCTTTCTTCAGGATCTCCTCGGCATCCCCGTCATTGGGGTTGATTTTCTTGATCGAGTTGCCGGTGGCAATGGCCATCTCGGTGTCGCCCGCCTCGATGTATGCACTGCCTAGGCTCTTGAGGTTTTTGAGGTTCTCGGGTTCAAGTTTCTGGATGGTTTCATAGGCAAATACAGCGGTCCCATTCATGCCGAGACTCGAAGCTGCTCCGGCCAGCATCTGGTGGGCAACGACGTTTGAGGGAGATTTGTCTATCAGCCCCTCCGCCTTGGCAAGGTTCCCTTCGGGATTCTTGTCGTCGGACTTGAACATGAAGGGAGCCGAGGTCACTTTGTGGAGCAATCCGGAAAGGCCTTTGGTATTGGTTTGCAGACTACTGATCTGGAGAGCCCTGAGCTTCTTGCGCAATTCGAGACAACCTGGCCTTTGCGTTAATATGGCTCCGTAAATCTCACGGGCGTAGGTCGGGTTCCTTTGGGTAAGCTCGTCCGCAGACTCCAACTGCTTGATTTGTCTTGGATCAAGCTCGGAAATCGGGACTTCTTCAATCATTTCGCAAAAAGGGGGTGATGGGTAATCTTTCTGGATGGGCCTTTAAATTGAAACACCCCATACAAAAAGTTGAAAATTACAATATTTTTTCGACAACTGAAGCAAGAAGGTAGAAATTTTCATCGGCCAATTCCCTGTTCCTTGCTTCCACCAAGAGCCTGATTTTAGGTTCCGTACCCGAGTACCTGAGAAGGACCCGTCCCTCGCTTCCCAGACCAAGAACCGTTTCCCGAAGGGCCTTGCTTAAGGCGGGTTCATCCTCAATGGGAACCTTTCGACGCACCGGGAAGGCTCCAACCCTGGAGGGCCAGAGCGAAATGGCTCCGGACAATTCCTTAAGCGATTTCGAGTTGCGGACCATGGCATAAGCCACGAGGAGAGAGGTGTAGAGACCGTCCCCCGTTGGAAGGTAGTTGCTGCAGACGACGTGCCCGGAAGACTCTCCGCCCAAGTTGCACCCTTCCTTCCGCATCATCTCGGCTACGTTTCTGTCGCCCACCTTGGCCCGGTGAAGGGCAAGGCCCTCGATCCGCAGGCTTTCCTCAAGTCCCGAATTGCTATGCTCGGTTGCAACCAAGGCAGCGCCATCGAGGCTTGAGAAGCGCTTTGCGTCAAGGGCCAGCAACCCCAGGATCTTGTCGCCGTGAATCAATCCTCCCCCCGCATCACAAAATAGGGCCCGATCCCCATCCCCGTCATAGGCGATACCGAGCTGGGCGCCGACTTCCGAAACCTTTGCTTGCATAAGCCGTGGGTGCTCCGAACCCGCATTTTCGTTGATTGCGCCCTCGCCATGGTGCAAGGGGAATACCTCGGCCCCGTAGTGGCTGAGGACTTGGAAACTCGTGCCGGAGGTGGCGCCGTTGGCCATGTCGGCTACAACCTTGCGGCCTTTAAGAAACCCATCGGGGAAGACGCCCTTGACGTAATCGAGGTAGGCTTTTCCCGTTTCCGAATCCCGAGGGGGGGGGCCACTGTTTTCGGGTAACGCAGAAAGTTCGATCCGCGACTCAATCAGTCTCTCCTGCTCGATGGCAAGCTTCTCTCCTTTCCTGGAAAATATCTTGAAACCGTTGTCTCCGATTGGGTTGTGGGAAGCCGTAATCATCACCCCGAGGTCAACCTTCCGACCGACTACGCCATGAGAGAGGGCGGGGGTTGGGAGGATGCCTGCATCCACAGCCCGACATCCCGAATTCTCCAGACCCCGGCTTAATGCAACCATGAGCTTTTCACCCGAGGGCCTGGTATCCCTAGCCAGAAGAACCGAGGGATCCGGTCCGGACGCGTTCAGGTAACCCCCGAGAGCACAGCCTAGCGAGTATGCGAAATCGTCGTTGAGTAGCTTTCCTCCATAGTGGCCGCGAATCCCATCGGTTCCGAAGTAATTCACCGCCTTGAGGCAAAGAAGGAGGAAGCCTTTTCAAGCCATTCACCGATGGCTCCTTGCGTCAGCAGAGACTGGGCAAGATCAACGCCTTCCTCGAGGGTGCTCGCCTTGCGACAGGTAAGGAAGGCGGTCGCGGCGTTCATGATGACCGTATTTCGCAAACCTTCGGGAGCCTTCCCCTCGAGCAAGAGCTTCATGATCCTGAGGTTTTCATCCAAGTCGCCCCCTGCGAGGTGCTCAAAGGGTTGGTCTTGCATCCCCCAGTTGCGGGGCGACCAGCTTTCGACGCCATCGGTCGAGATTGGTCCGAAACCGAAAACCAAGTTCTCCCCGCAAGAAGTGATTTCGTCCACACCAGCGATCACGGGATCATCGATCTTTCCGTGGACCACGACTGCTCCCTTAAGTCCATTCCCCTGGAGCGCTTTGCCCATCTTCTCGATGTGGCGAGGGTCGTAGACCCCCATAACCTGATAGGCTGGCTGGGCCGGGTTGATCATAGGTCCGAGCAAGTTGAAGACCGTGATGATCCCACGACCGGCAAGCTCCCTGCGCACAGGCGCGATGTGTTTGAAGGCGGGATGGAAGGACGGTGCGAACAAAAAGGCAAAGCCCAGTTTATCGAGTCCTTCCCTAATGAGGTCGAGTTCGGGATCGAGAGGAATGCCGATCGCTTCCAGTAGATCGGCGCTTCCACAACTGGAACTTATGGATCTGTTGCCGTGCTTGATGACCGGGACGCCCGCCGCGGCAACAACGAAGGAAACGAAGGTGGAGACGTTGAAACTACCTGCCTTGTCCCCACCCGTTCCGCAAAGGTCGATGGCATGGGGAGCGATCTCTTCTAAGTGCGGGTCCCTCGCCAACCCGCGGAAGCGGGACACGAACTCCTCAAGTTCTTCGGCGCACTCACCTTTTTGGGCGAAGGCTTCGAGGAAATCGATTTTAACCGAGGGGTCCACCTCCTCGGCGACGAGAAAGTCGATCGCCATTCGAACCTGATCCCTTTCCAGGTCCGACTTTCCACGGAGATGTTCAGTCAGTTGTTTTAGTTCGTCTACTTGCATTTGAAAAGTCTTTGGGTGGGCTTGCGAACCTGCCCGAAGTTTAGTTCTTGCTCTTTTTAGAATCTCGTTTTGTAGACCTTTCTATGCGAGTTGGACAACGTTTTTCATTTGTTTTTGTCGTTGTGGGAATTTCCTTCCTATCCTTTCAGCTTTGCTTCGCGACGAAAGATCAAAAAGAAAACGGTACTCCTTCAGAGCCCGGTATGGGATACGGGGATGCCTTGGTCTACGGCCTCGTGGAGGGTATCACGGAGTTTCTGCCCATTTCGTCCACTGGACATCTCGTTCTAACCAAGGAATTCCTGTCTTCCCCGCTCGACGATGGTGCCGAGGAAGCGATCAATTCCTACCTGATCGTCATTCAGGGCGGCGCCATTCTTGCGGTGATCCTCCTTTATCGCAGGAGGGTTTGGTCCGTCGTTCTTGGTTTTGCCGGCCTGAATCCCCAGGGAAGACGTCTCGGAGCCAACCTTCTTTTTGCCTTTTTGCCGGCTGCCCTCATGGGTCCGTTTCTGGATGAACTTATCGAGGCTTTCCTCTTCGGCCTCCTTCCCATTGCCTTTGCCCTTTTCGCCGGCGCCGTCCTCATGTACTGGGTAGAGGCCCGCAAGAAATCCGAGTCCTCCGGCATGAGCGATGCCGGGAAGTCGTTAAATGACCTGAATCTTCGCTCATCGCTTCTTATCGGCGTCATGCAATGCGTAGCCATGTGGCCGGGAACCAGCCGCTCCATGATGACGATCGTAGGCGGGTACTTGGTTGGTCTCAGCAGGCGGAAGGCGGCTGAATTCAGTTTCCTGCTCGGTATGATAACGCTTACCGCCGCCGCAGGCTACAAGTGCCTCACCAAGTGGCAGGTGATGAAGGAAAACCTGGAACTCGGGCCCGTCGCCTTCGGTTGTCTGGTTGCGGGTGCTTCCGCCGCTCTTTCAGTCGTCTGGTTGGTCGGCTACCTGGCACGGCGTGGCTTGGGCATCTTCGTCTGGTACAGGATCATCCTCTCTGCCGGTATTTTGGGGGTTTATTTTTGGGAAGGCTGAGCCTTTCCTTAGCTTGACGGCTGATTCATTTGCTGTTTTACTGATCTACTAACTAAATTTGCCATGGGACAACCTAAAAGAAAACACTCCAAGCAACGAAGCCGGAAGCGCCGTGGCGCCAATCGGTTCCAAGCCCCGCTCCTGGTCAAGGAGGCTGACGGAAGTCACAGTCGCCCTCATCGCGTGAACCCTGAAACTGGGCAGTACCGCGGCAAGCAAGTTCTCGATCTAGAGGTCTGATTTGACCGGAAGGCTTCGGCATGGATAAGACCGAGGCGAGGCTGACCCTTGCAGTGGATGTGATGGGTAGCGATCAGGGTCCGAAAGAGATCATCGAGGGAGTTGCCCAAGCAGTAGAGTTTTCTCCGAGGGGAACGGAGTTCGTCCTTTATGGTCGGCAAGAGGTCGTAGAGCCTATCCTGGAAGATCAACCCATGCTTACCAACGCCAGGGTTTCCATCAGCCATGCACCCGAGGTTGTGGGGATGGAGGAAAAGCCAATCGCGGGAATCAAGGGAAAGAAAAACTCTTCCATGTCCCTCGCCCTTCTCGCTCTTAAGAACGGGGAGGCCGACGCCTTGCTCAGTTGCGGCAACACCGGTTGCTTGATGGCGGGCGGAGCAATCCGTCTAAGGACGCTCGAGGGCGTGGAAAGACCTGCCCTTTGCACCATTTGGCCTGGGCGTGAGAGGTATTTTACCCTTCTGGACGCGGGAGCGAATCCTCATGCCAAGCCCTTCCATATCCTACAAAGCGCCGTGCTGGGCTCCAATTACGCAAGGCTTGCCTTGGGGTTGGTCCGTCCCAAGGTGGGGTTGCTCACGATCGGAACGGAGGAGGGAAAAGGGAACGACGTAATCCACGAAACGCATGAAATGCTCAAGGATATCGACGGAAGCATCATTAACTACGCCGGTCTCATCGAAGGCTTCCAGATCTTTGAAAACGTCGTGGACGTTGTGGTCTGCGATGGATTCGTCGGCAACATCGTCCTCAAGGCTTGCGAATCCTTAAGTAAGTTGATCGGCAGTTTTCTGGATGAGGAACTGAAGAGAAATGCCCTCCGCAAGACAGGAGCACTCCTTTCTAAGGGCGCATTCAGAAGCCTTAAACAAAGAATTAACCCCGAGCAATTCGGCGGGGCTCCACTGCTTGGGTTGACGAAAAACGTGATCAAGGCTCACGGATCTTCGAATCGCAACCACATTAGTGGCGCCATAAAAATCGCTCTTGATCTTATTCAGCACGACATGCTTTCCCAAGTCACCGAGGACATCAGGGAGACGAATGAGATCCTGCGCCCAGAACCTCTTCCTTCAAGAGGCAACCAAGCCAAAAGCTGATGAATCATAATCATGCGGGCTCGAGTATTCTAAGGGGCGTTGGGTCGTACGCGCCTGCCCGAAAGCTGGACAACCTGGAGCTGAGCCAAAGGGTGGAAACGAGCGATGAATGGATTACGACCCGGACAGGAATTAAGGAGCGGCGCATTGCCGGTGATTCCGAAAGCACCAGTGACTTGGCCGTGGAGGCCTCTCGTCGGGCCATTGCCGATGCCGGCCTCTGCGTCGAGGACGTTGATTTGGTCATAGTGGCTACCATTACACCCGATATGGCTTTCCCCTCCACGGCCTGCCTGTTGCAGCACAAACTCGGTATCCCCAAGGTTGCCTGCTTTGACCTGGAGGCAGCCTGCTCCGGGTTTCTCTACGCTCTTGACGTAGCTGATGGAATGCTCAGTTCAGGCCGCTACCAATGCGCCCTGGTCGTAGGGGCTGAGAAACTGTCGACCATCATGGACTGGGAGGATCGCACTACCTGCGTTCTCTTTGGGGACGGAGCTGGGGCCACCGTTCTTGCCAGAGAAGGGGACGGTGCTGAAATGCTTGGCTTCCAGTGTGGCGCCGATGGTTCGAACCCTTCCCTTCTGCAGCAACCCGCCGGTGGCTCTCTTTTGCCAGCTTCCAACGAGACCATTGAGTCGAGAGGCCATTACCTGAAGATGAATGGCCGTGAAATTTTCAAGTCGGCAGTCCGTGTGATGGAGCGGGCTGCTATTGAATTGCTCGAAAGACATGGCATCGACAAGAACGAGCTCAGCCACGTCATCCCCCATCAAGCCAATGCCAGGATCGTTGAGAGTTTGTCCCAGAGATTGGAAATCCCCATGGAGAGGTTTTACTGCAACCTGCATAAGTACGGGAACACTTCAGCCGCCTCGATTCCTTTGGCCTTGGACGAGGCCTACAAGTCCTCGACTTTCCAAAAGGGAGAACTTGGTTTGCTCGTTGCCTTTGGCGCAGGCTTGACTTGGTCGGCAGCTCTTGTTCGATTCTAGCTTCCGATGAAGAAAATTCCCATGAAACCATTTACGCTTCTGCTCCTTTTAAGTTTGGCGGCTCCCGCCATAGAGTTACCGGGGGTTTCGCCCGGAGATAGAAGGCGAGGCCAATCGAGCTTGTCGTCCGGAAAGGAATTTCTATTTCCAGGGACTGGTTTCTTCAGAAAAAATCGTGACCCCATTCCCGAGGAGCAGGCCAAGGAATGGTTTATAAACGCCGAGGCAAAGCTGGATCAAGGCGAGATTCGCAAAGCCCTCGACCTGTACGAAAATTTTTCCAAGAGGCGTTCTAATGCGGTTCTCGTCCGCAAGGGCAAAAAGATTCAGATCGGCCCAGAGGCCCTTTTCAGGGCAGCGATCCTCAGGGAAAACAAGGGGGATTGGCGAAAAGCCTTCGAGCACCTCAGACTGATTGCGGAGGCATATACCGAATATAATTTCGAGAAAATTGCGGAATCGCTCATGAGAGTCGCCGAGAGGTTGGCGAGGGAGAAGTTGCCCCGCAAGTGGGGTCTCGTGCCCCGTTTCCGTTCTGGTAATCAGGACCGTATGCGTATGGACCAGATTGCCAACCTGGCCAGAGGGCCCAAGTTCGCGCCGCGGGCCCTTATGGCTTTGGCGGAGATAGCCAAGAAAGACGGCAAGGAGGACGAAGCGGTGGACGCCCTAGAAAGAATCGTCAACCTGTATCCGGAAAATTACCTCTGTGAGGAAGCCTATTTTCTGCTCGCCAAGATTTATGAAGGAAGGGTTTCGGGCCCATCATACGATCAGGGATCCACCCTGAAGGCCTTGAACTTCTACGAAGACTACATCATTCTTTTTTCGACGTCACCGCCCCGAAGCAAACATGAGTCCGCCGAGGACTATCAAGCCCGCCTAGCCGAGTCGAAGATAAGGAGATCCTTGGCCGAGAAAGGCCGGAGGAAAATGAGGGAAACCTTGGCTGCCAGCAAGGTGGAGGTAGGCAAGTTCGTGGAGAAATACGGAAAGTATTACATGATACACTGGAGAGAACTTGGCAACCGACCTGCCCTGCAGTTCTACAATGAGGCCATCACCACGGCCCCCGAATCCGAAGCCGCCCGAGTGGCCGAGAGGAAAGTTGCTGAATTGAAAGGGAGTGATGAAAAGTGAAATTGGTTCTCTCCCCGTCGTCCTGTTGGTTTTTCTCGCTTTTACTTCATCTTGCCGGTACCAGCCCAGTGCGAATGACTGGGACACCCCGAAAACGCTCTTCGTTCAGGTCGTCTCAAATGACAGCGCCCTTCCCCAAGCGGGGGGGGTCGTAAGCCGGACCATTCGAGAAGAATTCCTCCGTCGGGGGACTTTTCGTCTCGTCCGTTCGGAGAATGACGCCGAGTTCCTGCTGCGCGTCAAGATAGGTGAGTTCACAAAGAGCCCGGAGGTCTTCAGGTCACAGGATACCTTGCTGGCGGCCGGCTTTGCATTGCGTGTCGGGGCGTACGTCACGCTTTACTCTTCCGGGTCAAAAACCTCGATCTTCGAGGATCGGCTTGTTCAAGCTGACGCCAGTTCCCTCAAACCGAAGTTGACTTCCCAAGCCCGCGACCGTCAATCGACCGCCGCTATTGCCAGGGAGCTCGGGTTGAAAATTGCAACCCAGGTCTCCAATCATTCCTGGTAGATTCCCTTTTGATGAAAAAGATATTGGCCCCCTCTATTCTTGCAGGCGATCATGCCTGCCTGAGGGACTCCCTTTTGCTGGCCGATCAGGACGGCAGGGAGTGGATTCATCTGGACGTAATGGACGGACACTTCGTTCCAAACCTTAGCTTCGGCCCGCAGACTGTGGCGGACTTGAGAGAGCATTCGTCGATGTTCTTCGACGTCCACTTGATGCTGGATAACCCACAGGACTATATCGATTCCTTCGTTCTAGCGGGTGCCGACCTAATCTCCATTCACGTTGAGCCGGAGTATGACGTTGCGGAGGCACTTTCAAAAATCAAGTCTTTGGGCAAGAAATGCGGCATAGTCCTGAATCCGGATACGCCCGCGGAAGAAGCCTCGCCATTCCTGGATCAAGTCGACTTGGTTCTTTGCATGACCGTGAACCCGGGTTTCGGTGGACAGGGGTTCATCGAGGGCGTGCTGTACAAGGTCCGTGACTTGGCGGACCGTCGAGCGGAATCGGGGGCGTCCTTTCTCCTGGAAGTCGACGGCGGGGTGGGGTTTGACCAAGTCGACGACTGCGTCAGAGCCGGCGTCGACGTCCTCGTGGCGGGAACGGCATACTTCGGCGCCGATTCCCAGACAAGGGCAAGGTTCGCTTCCTCCGTTGAAAACCGGGGTGAACAGGAGCTTAGTTCTTGATAAAGGGGGCCAACACCAGGGCAACCACGGACATCAGTTTGAGCAGGATGTTCAAGGATGGCCCGGAGGTGTCCTTGAGCGGATCCCCCACCGTATCACCGACTACAGTCGCCTTGTGGACCTCAGAACCTTTTCCGTGTTTGCTTCCAGAGATCTCATAACCTTCCTCCACCATTTTCTTGGCATTATCCCATGCTCCGCCGGCATTCGATTGAAAGAGGGCCATCAGGACGCCGGAGGCAGTGACCCCGGCAAGCAATCCGCCAAGCATCACGGCTCCGCTGCCGGGAAAGAAGTGGTTTCCTCCCAGACCAACGGCAACGGGGGTAAGAATGGCTACCAAGCCGGGCGCCACCATTTCCTTGATTGCGGATTGCGTTGAAATCTCCACGCACTTTCCGTACTCGGCCGAATCGATGGCCTCATCAAATTGATTACGCTCCTCCTCAGTCCACTCTTCCGTGGGCTTGTCCTCATTGCGCTGCATGACCTCCAGGGCCTTTTTCAGGGCGGGTATTTCCTTAAACTGCCTGCGAACCTCTTGAATCATGGCCATAGCGGCTCTTCCAACGGCGCCCATGGCCAAAGCGCTGAAGAGGAAGGGAAGCATGGCGCCGACGAATAGGCCCGCCATGACTTTGGGGGCCGAGACGTCGATTACCTCGATCCCTGCCGTTTCCTTGAAGGCGGCAAAGAGGGCCAGAGCAGTAAGGGCGGCCGAACCGATGGCAAAGCCTTTTCCAATCGCTGCTGTGGTATTGCCTACTGCATCCAATTTATCGGTCCGTTGACGCACTTCGCTTGGAAGTTCAGACATTTCTGCAATACCTCCGGCATTGTCGGAAATGGGACCATATGCGTCGACTGCAAGCTGGATGCCGGTATTGGAAAGCATTCCGACGGCGGCGATGGCGATCCCATACAGACCGGCGAACTCATAAGCCCCGACCACGGCGACGGCCAGAACGAGAATGGGAAAAGTCGTTGAGATCATTCCTACCCCCAAGCCGGAAATAATGTTGGTCGCGTATCCGGTTACGGATTGATCGACGATCGACTTGACGGGTTTCGTGCCCGTGCCGGTGTAGTGCTCGGTGATCTTGCCGATGGCTAGGCCGGCGACTAGACCTATAATTATAGCGTAAAAGACCCCGTCGGATGTGTACGAGGCTTCCGGGCCGGTTGACCAAGAATCAGGCAAGAGTCTTCCGATTACAAAATAAGTCGCAAGGATCATCAAAGCCGAAGAGAAGAATTCTCCGGCGTTGAGAGCCTTGTGGGGGTCCCCCCCGTCCTTGACCTTGACGAGAAAGGTTCCGAAAATGGAAGTTACGATTCCAATGGCGCCAAGGATCAAAGGCAGGAAAATTGGCCCCAACCCTCCGAAGATAGCGCCCTCTTGGCCCAAATAATTTGAACCGTCCGCATAAACCATGGCCGCTCCCAAAATCATGGTACCGATGATCGACCCGACGTAGGATTCGAACAAATCGGCTCCCATCCCGGCCACGTCTCCCACGTTGTCGCCCACGTTGTCGGCAATGGTAGCGGGATTCAAGGGATGATCTTCGGGGATTCCCGCCTCAACCTTGCCGACGAGGTCGGCGCCTACGTCCGCGGCCTTCGTGTAGATGCCTCCACCCACACGGGCAAAGAGCGCAATGGAGGACGCCCCAAAGGAGAATCCGGTTAGGACGGAAAGCGTGGTTTCGCGATCTGCCTGGAGAGATTGCGAGCCGATATCAAAGGCGCCGAAATGCTCACCGAAGAAATAGAACAACCCGCCCAGTCCCAAGATACCGAGTCCAACTACTCCCAAGCCCATTACGGATCCTCCGGAGAAAGCAATCTCAAGGGCTTTGCCCAAGCTGTCCTGGGCGGCGTTGGCCGTTCTTACGTTCGCCTTGGTCGCAACTTTCATGCCGAGATAGCCGGCCAAGGCCGAGCAAAAGGCACCGACCACAAAGGCGACGGCGATCATCTCGTTACTGTTTTCGTTCGTCGACCCGCTCCAGTAGAGCAGGAGGGCGACGGCGATCACGAACCAAAGAAGAATCTTGTATTCAGCCCTAAGGAACGCCATGGCTCCGTCCTGGATGCTTTTGGCTATCTTCGCCATGCGTGCGGATCCTACCGAAGCTTTGTTGATTTCTTGGGTTTTCCACCAAGTGAAGAGCAGAGCAAGCACTCCAAACGCAGGCAGGATAACGGGTAAGTCAGACAGGTTCATTACTATTGAGAGATTGTTTTTTAAGTATGAGTACTCACAAAGAGTCAGCACTTAAAAACGTATAATTTGCCGAGTTACAACAAGATTGTAGGGCAACCATGTTCTACCTTGCAAATCTCGGAGCCGTTAACAGAATGACACCATGAAAGTTTTGATGCTTAATTATCTGTCCTTTATCGCTTTGCTGTTGTTTTCAGCATGCCAGTACCCATACAGGCAACCAGTGCTCTCCTCCTCTGGTTCCCCCTCCGCGACGGTTAACCTTTCCGATGGCGCCTACCAAGTCAACGGCGATGAATTCAGTCAATATTTCGAGACCCGCTATGGGCTTCTCTTTCAAAAGTTTTCCGACAGTCCCTTCAATGGCAGGATTCTTACCATCGAGAAAAATTCTACGGGAACAGAGTACGTTGCATCCGATGAATCATGGAAGAAGGGTAGAAAGCACGGCGTCAGTTCGCGTTGGTTCTCCAATGGCGTGAAGATGTACGAGCGCAACTATGACGAGGGCAAATGGCACGGTGCCGTTACACGATGGTGGCCGAACGGCCAGAAAATGTACGTTCGAGCCTACAGGGATGGAATCAAGCAAGGCAAGGACGCAACATGGCGTTCGGACGGGACGCCCATAGACTTGGCTTCCGACAAGGATGCGGGTTCCTCCGAGACCAATCAGCCCGTAGGAACGGATCCGAGTAAGGCGTCATCCGGAACCTCTACAGATACTCCCGATCCTATCGTAGCCGAGCCTAGCGAGCCCTCTCCTTCCTTCCCCCCAGTCGATCCGCCATCTCCTCCCGCGGTTGACCCGGTTCCCGCCGATAGTCCGCCAGTCGCCCTGCCTCCCTTGCCTGGAGACGCCTCGCCTGGCGGAGATCTTCCT